>TARA_B100000686_G_scaffold31924_1_pt1 | contig 48155 bp, 51 predicted proteins | sample TARA_B100000686 | Tara Oceans TARA_B100000686 (sample SAMEA2622733) | marine metagenome | biome: marine biome (ENVO:00000447); feature: marine epipelagic mixed layer (ENVO:xxxxxxxxx); material: "saline water (ENVO:00002010), including plankton (ENVO:xxxxxxxx)" | depth 150 m
TGGTGGTGGTTGCGGAGGCCACTAATTTTAATCTATTTCTGCAACTAGATCTATTTCTACTGCTGCACCTAGCGGCAATGATGCTACTCCAACTGCTGATCTTGCATGGAATCCTTTTTCATCAAATATTTCTACAAACAAATCAGATGCACCGTTAGCTATTGCAGGGTGATCTTTGAAATCTGCTGTTGAATTAACCATTACTAATAATTTTACGATTCTTTTTATATTATCTAACGAACCAATTTTTGATTTAATTGAACCTAATGTTGCCAATGCTGCTTTTTTTGCTGCTTCGTAACCCTCTTCGTTGGATATAGAATCTCCTAACTTCCCTACTATTATTTCGCCATTTTTATTTTTTGGTAAATGACCAGCTGTGAAAATTAATTTGGATTGTTCAGCTAATACTACAGGTACATAGTTCGCAAGTGGAGCTGACTCATTAGGTAGTTCATAACCTAATTTAGTTATTTTATTTTCTATCGTACTCATTATTATTCCTTATTCACTTTTTAATTCGAATATAGTTTCTATTTCAACTGGTATTTGAAATGGCAGACTTCCCATTCCAATTGATGTTCTTGAGTGGATTCCATCTTCTGCAAAAATTTCGGTAAATAAATTTGAACAAGCATCAATAATTTTTGAATGATTTTTGAAATCATGAGTACTATTAATCATACCAAAAACTCGAATTACTCCAGAAACATTATTTAAGCTACCAGTATGTTTTTTTACTTGAGACAAAATATTTATACCAACTGAGTATGACGCTGCTATAGCATCTTCCTCGGATATAGAGAATCCTGGTTTACCAGAAAATGCAGTCCTATCATGTTTTAATCCAGGTCCATTACCTGATACGAATAATAAATTGCCGGTTTGTACAATAGGTACATAATTAGCCACAGGGTTAGGTGCATTTGGAAGTTTTATATTCAATTGTTTAATTTTATCTTCAGGGGGAATCATTTTAATTATTTTTTATTGTAAGTATTTCAGTTGGATTATTAACAATTATATCTTGTATATCGGTTTTTGAAATATTTTTTTCGATCATTCTTGGTATTATATTTTCCATTATATGATGATACCCGTGGCCACCGTATTTAGTGAGCCTACTTTTACAAAATACATCTTGCCCTGTAACAATTCTTTTAGAAAGTCCATTTTCTATGAGATACTGTATAAAATCTATTCTAGCACCATCTGAAACCATATCTAAATGAGATAGAGGATAATATGAGGATTCCCAACCGAATAGGTCGTATTCTAAATATGTCCCAAGTTTTGCTAAATCAAGTAACGTCTTACTATCTTGAATTGTTCGTTCGATATGTCCCATAACTACTCGGGATAAATCAGCACCTGACTTAGATAGAATATTTAGAATTTCAAAAGGAGATTGTTCGTTTCTTCCAGGATGAATTAAGATACTAGCACCAGTTTGTGATTGAGCAATAGCAGAGGCTTTAAGGACTTTTTCTTCATTTGATGTTAATGGCCAACTGCATCCAATTTCACCAATAATTCCGCATTTAATTCCAGAATCACCTACGCCAATTTTAATTTCGTTTGTTATTTCTTCAGCAATTTGGTCTACAGTTTTTTTATCCATATTATCGGGATGTACGGGGCCAGTATAATAACCAGCTCCCATCACTATATTGATCCCAGTGAGTCTTGCAATACGAGATAAAGCAAAAGGATCCCTGCCGATTCCTATTGTAGTGGCATCAATGATAGTATTTCCACCATGACCTTTAAATAGTAACAATTCTTGAACAGCTACATCTTCATCAGCTAATAAAAGATTATCTTGATTTCTAAAGTGATCGTAACGTACCCAGCCCAAATTTTCCATTGTCACAGGTTGGAAAGCTTTGAATCTTTCTGACGCTTCTGAAGGTGGATTGAACATACAAAGAAAATCAATCAAAATATGTTCGTGAGTAGTTGTAGGTCCAACATCTGATGGATTTATTTTTCCTAAAACAGTTTGTACGAATTCAGGTTTAGAAGATTCATTATCATTATTGTTTATCAATTGTCACTCCAAATTATTTAATTTAATATAATTATTCACATATAGCTTGTTAGATGCAATATAATGTTGTGCGAATAAAAACATATCTTGATGAAGAGTTGGGTAAATATCTAAATGACGAGAATTAAATCAAATGAATCAAACATGATTTTAAATGCTGTTAACAGTTTTATTGATTCTCTTTCAAAGGAATCTAAGATGTTAGCGATAATAGATTTTGATTCTAGAGAAAGATTTAATTGGCACTATATTCCTAAAGCTCGTAAAGGTTTAAGTATCTTAGATATGGCAGAACAAGAAAAATCAAATGCAAAAAAAATACTTCAAGTTTTGTTGAGTCCATCAGGTTATGTTACAGCTGAAAAAATAATACAACATGAGACTATATTGAAGGAAATTGAAGCCTCTAAAAAGATATCTAGATTTATTCGAGATCCTATGTTGTATTATTTTAGTATATTTGTATCTAGCACCAATTTTGACATTTTAGGTATTAGAGTCGAAGGCCATCACTTATCAATTAATGTTACTGTAGAAAAAAATAAGCTAATCTCTGTTACTCCTAATTTTTTTGGAGCAAATCCTGCATTGGTTAAATTGGGACAAAATCAAGGATTGAGAATATTAGATAAAGAAGAAGATTTGTCGAATGAAATATTCTTGAGTTTAAAGAAAGATCAATTGTCTCGTGCAATTATTTATGATGAAGCACCTGATGATTTGATTACTAAAGCAGATTTCCAGGTACTTGTAGATAAAGAAGTTGGTCTATCTGCAGATCTAATGTCTAATGCTCAAATAAAGAAATTATATGATTTGATAGATATTTATATTAATAGAAATCCTATTTCTTTTTCACAAAAATTATCAGAACAAATTAAGAAATTTGGAAAAGAAAGAATATTTTTTGCTTGGGCAGGAAGTCCTGAATTAGGAAAAGGAAACTATTATAGAATTTCAACTCCATCAATCTATATAGAATATGATAATACACAAGATGAAGCGAATCACATACATTCAGTGATGAGATTTATTGATGATGATTTTGGAGTAAATTCCTTATTTGAGCATTATAAAAATCAACACTGAATCTATTCAGGCTTATTTTTAAAATCCTCAATTTGTAATAAAATTTGAGATGCAGTTTGGGAACTGATTGCAAAAGCATAATCATGAACACTATTTCTTACGTAATAAATTCCATCAACGTATTCATAAAAAAGTAAAATAATAGGTAGTATACCTGAACCAGATTTTGTGTCTATTCTTATTACTACATTAGGATCTTTGGTAATCACGCCAGATATTTCAGATTCAGAAATGAATCCCTCAGCTAAGAAATTTTGAAATATGAATTGGTAATTTATAGCTAAAGCTAAGTTGGCTTCAAAAGTTTGTGATCCATCAGTAACTTGATATTGAGATTGACCTACTTCAATTAAAGAAAAAGTATTATCTGGATGCATTATAGTTATGGAGGAAATTTGGTCAGAAGGTACAGTACATATTGTAGGATCTATCCATGAGCCAACATCTGATGTAAATCTATCAGATGTTGGGCAATAAATACTAAATACATTATCATCGTTAGGTCGTCTGAAATAACATCTTTTTACTCTGTCTGAATAAGGAGCATAAATGTTTTCACCAATTGGAGCATATTTAGTATCACCAACAATTAACTCTTCAACTAAAGTATCTTTTGAGAAAAATTTTACGACTGTCCCATTTTGTTCAGTAACACCCATTTGAGGATGATTGGTTGGGTTTATAGAATTTAAATTAGCAGAATTAAATAATTCTACTGAATCCCAGAGACTCTTAAGCATTGGTTCATAAACTGGATAAGAATTTATTGTCCAAGATTCACCTTTTTTATGTAGTACAGCTTCTGTAGAAAATCCAGAAAAAGAAATTTTATCTATACTTTCTGAATTGATTTCAGAATTAGAATTAAATAAGTTAGTTGAATCTTGAGGATCGTAGGTAGAAAGAAAGCCCAAAATAGAAACAAGAACAATAGCAAAAATAATTAGTGCATATCTTTTAATCATCACGTTTATATGTCCTTTGAGTAGAAATCCTACGATAAATCAATCGTATTAGACCAATAATTATTATTATTGCTGGAACGCCAATGATATTAGAGTACTTAGTTAGTTGTTCTTCAGATTTACTTTCATAAAGTAGTTTTCGTATTGATGCACCTTTTGAACGAATAGAAACTAAAGAATCTTTTTGTCCTAACCAGTCTAGCCAGTTAACTGATAAGGCTAAGTGTTGGGGATAATTCTGTATGATTCCATCATCAATCAATTGAGAATCACCAATCACGATCATTCTGAACTGATTTTGGGAATCTAAATCACAACTATCTACACCAGGTGGACAACGTTTACCAGATATTGCAACAGCCATTAAACGTTCAGATCGCTCTATATCTGAAACAGTTTTTAAACGGTCAGAGTTAGGCGAAAGATCAACATACATTGAATCAACAGCTGCATTATCAGTTGTTTTTAATAATTCTATATGTTCAACCTTGATGTTATTGGAATTAACATTATTAGTAGATATAGAACTTGCCCAGGGTAAGACTGCAGTAGTGATTCCACCTGAAATTTTCGTTTCAACTGAATTAACTCTAGGCCAATATTGATATGGCAAACTGACCGTGCCTTGCTGGGTTGGGAAAGGTAAAATTTCGTTAGCTTTCGGATCGAAAACAATGTTATCTTCAACAGTAACTCCATATTTAGTAAGATACTCTGATAAACTAAAATAATTTGGCAAGCCTGATAATGAAGATGTCTCAATACTGACGGAATCAATTAGAAATAAAGCTTTGCCTCCATTAGCAAAATATTCATCTAAAGCAAAACGCATCTCATTAGAAACAAATTGAGCATGTCCGGGAACTACTAACATTTCAACATCTGATAAATCAGGAACTCCAGCTTGATTTTCAGGAACTTCACGAATTCTATAAATTTCAGTTAAAGCCAATCTAAAATTTCTAAAAGGAGCAACAGTTGGATTAGGATCTTGCATCCTCAGCAAGAATGAAACTTTGGTACGTTCTTTTTTAGTGAGTTTATATATTTTACTCATGAGCTGATATTCAAGACCATCAACAGTTTGAATTAATGGAATATATTCTAGGTTATTAGAATAAGTTAATGCTAATCCCAGCCATCCAATTTTAACTTTTAATTCACCTTCACTCATATCACTAAATTGAACAGGAGGAATAAAAAAATTATTAGCTATAACTCTTTCGTCATCGTTAACATCTGGATATCTTTTGATGATTTTTACATTTCCATTAGAGGATGCAACAACACCGTCCAAGAAATCGTTTACATCTCTAGATACAATCGCATTTTGAGCAGATGGTTCTTTTGATGAGAAGTAGTTAATAGTTACAACGTCATCTAGTTCAGAGAGTAACCTAACAGAAGCCGGACTGAGAGTATATAATTGATTTTCAGTCAAATCTATTTTGCCTCTTATAGAATTACCAAACCAACCAACTAAAATTATCAAAAAAACGAATACAGCAACTGATATTTGAAGTATTTGATATGAACGAGATTTACTGCTAACTATTTTGCTTTTAATAACTAAATAGGAGGCGCTTAAAAATGTCAATATGAGCGCTGTGAAATATAAAATATCTCTTAATTCAATTATGCCTCTGCTAATTCCAGCAAAATGAATTAGTGGACTGAGTGTTTGCAATAGAAGTGCTATATCAGTAGGCATTGCATATGTAACAAAAGGTAAACCAGATACCATTAACGCAGATATTACAACTAATGAAATAATGAATGAAACAATTTGATTTCTAGTTAAGCTAGAAGCAAATAATCCAATTGCGATAAAAGAAGATGTTAGGAACAATGTTCCAAGATATTGTGCGAAAATTGCTCCTTCGTCTAAGTCACCAAAAAACTGCAATGAGATTGGTATGGTAGCAGTAAGTAAAATAGCAATAGAAACAAAAGAAAAAGCGGCAAAAAATTTGCCGACTATCACTACCCAAGATTTAATTGGTTGAGTAAGCAATATTTCTAAAGTTCCATCTCGTAGTTCTTCAGAAATTAAACGCATACTTGCAGCTGAAATGAATATAGCTAAAACCCAAGGTAAGATAGTAAACATAGCACGTAAAGATGCTTCTTGAGTAGTTTGGATAGTACCAAAAAATGAAAAAGATAATGAAGAACAGAATATTACTAATAATATATAACCTGTAGGTTGATCGAAATAACCTTTAAGATCTTTTTTAGCGATTTGTAGGATGAGGTTTAATGACATATATCACTCTGTTAATACAGGTTCAGCATATTCTAATGTTGCACGTCGGAAAAGATCCTCCAGACGTCCTGGATTTTTATGCAAATCCCATAATATCCATTTTTTATTTACTGCAAGAGTAAACAATTTGTCACGTAAATCAATTCCAGTTTCACATTTGATAGAGAATGTTTTTATATTATTATTTTCGTTAGTTAACTGAACATCTTTAATGTTTCCTAAATCAATAATTGATTTTTGGATGTTATCTGCAGAATCACCTTCTATCTGAATTTCTATATCTGCTTCAATTGATTGATTTTTTAATTCTTCGACAGTGCCATTAGCTACTAGATTACCTTTAGAAATTAGGACGATTTCGTCACACATTGCCTCAACTTCAGGTAGGACATGTGTACTTATCAAAACAGTACGTTCTGTTCCTAAAGATTTAATAAGATTTCTTATAACTATTCTTTGATTAGGATCTAAACCTTCAGTTGGTTCGTCAAGTATCAATATAGGCGGTTTATGTAAAATAGCTTGTGCGAGTCCAACACGTTGACGATAACCTTTAGAACATTGATTAATAGGTCTATTGTATACCGCTTCCAATCCCGCTTCTTGAATAGTACGATCTATATTGGACTTGAAGGTTTTAGAGTCTAAACCACGTAATTTAGCTATAAAAAATAAATATTCTCGAACTAAAAATTCTCCATATATAGGATTATTTTCTGGAAGATATCCAATTTGCTTACGAGTTTCCAAATCATTTTCTTGATTATCTATTCCATTTACAAGAATATTGCCAGAGTCAGGAGTGTAAAAGGATGTAATGATTCGATTTGTAGTAGTCTTGCCACTACCGTTAGGTCCTAGAAATCCTATTACTTTTCCTTGTGGGACATCGAAAGAAACATTATTAACAGCTTTGTTAATACCAAAAGACTTATTAATATTTTTAACTTGTATTGCTGGTAATGAATTAGACATCATATAAATATAATACAGAAAATATGTTTAGTCACCTATTTTTGAGGTTTTTGTGAAAATTGAAGTAGGATTTATAGGTAGATGATTGAATCTTACACCAATAATATCTCTAACAGCATTAGTTATGGCAGACATAGGAGTAATTATACTTGATTCACCTACACCACGAACACCAAAGGGATGGCCTGGATTAAATTTTTCAATAATAATAGTATCGATATTGGGTAAATCTAAAGAAATAGGCATTCTATAATCAAGTAAGGTTGCATTGATCATTTTTCCTTCATTACTATTGAAATATTCTTCATTTACCGCCCAACCAACTCCTTGGGCGGTACCGCCTTGCATTTGGCCTTCTACGTAACTTGGATGTATTGCTTTCCCTGCATCTTGTAAAACTGTAATTCTGGATATATTGATCTTACCAGTATCTTTATCAATACTAAGATCTACAATATGTGCAGCAAAAGAACCACCTGCGCCTGAAGGATTTAAATTAGACGAACCAACTATAGGTCCACCAGTATCATTTGAGGAAGAAGCTATTTCTTTAAAAGATATTGTTTGGTTAGGAGCAGATTGATTAACTACTGAACCGTTAGTATATATCAAATTTTTTATATCAACTTCTAATAATATAGAAGCCCTATTTAGCATCTGGGTTTGTATGTGTTTAGCAGCTTCAATAGCAGCCCATCCAGATTTAAATGCTACACCACTTCCACCAGTGTTAGAAGTATAGCCAATAGAATCCGTATCTCCAATTTGTGGATTGATGTTTTCAACAGGTATTCCTAATATTTCAGACATTTGTTGTGAAACAACTGTTCTAGAACCACCAATATCAACAGAACCTTCAATTAAACTAATTTTACCATCTGGCATTACATTAGCTATGGCACAAGCGGGGCCACTACCATTACCCCAAAAACCAATTGATATACCTCGACCTATATTTTTCTGTTTTTTAGACTTGTAATGATCACTATTTTTAATTGCAAGAAGTATTTCTTCAGCACCTATAGGTGGATTCACTAATCCATTCCCCCGGCGTGTCCCCTCTTTAGCAACATTTTTAAGACGTAATAATAAAGGATCAATTTTAATTTTATTTGCAATGTCATCAATAAGAGACTCTATAGCAAATGTGACTATAGGAGCACCAGGAGCTCTATAGGCTGAAGATGTAGCTTTATTCACAGCAACATCAAATCCTTGAACGAATAAATTAGGAATATCATAAGGAACAAAAGATGAGGCAGCAGCACCACCAATTGGAGCACCTTGAAAAGCACCTCCTTCCATAAAAAAATTAACTTTAGCTGCTAGTATTTTGTCACCTTTTAATCCAATAGTAACGTCTAATTTAGCGGCAGAAGTAGGTCCAGTTGCTTCTAAAACTTCGGCTCGTGACATAGTAAGTTTTATTGGTTTATTAGTTTTTTTAGATAAAAGAGCTGCAACAGGTTCAAGATATGCTCTTAATTTTCCGCCAAAACCTCCCCCAATTTCCATTGGTACAATTTTAATTGATGAAACGGGTATATTTAAAATTTTAGAAACTTGTTCTCGTATTCCGAAATGCCCCTGGCTGCTACACCAGATAGTTAATTTATCGTCATCATTCCATATGGCAGTGGCATTTTGAGGTTCTATATAACCTTGATGAACAGTACTAGTTGAATAAGAATCTGAAAAAACATTATCACATTCTTTTATAGAAGAAGAAAAATCTCCCAAATTAAATTGCATATGATTAGTTATATTCTGAGAAGAGATTTTTGAATTTAAATTAACAGGTGGTATAAAACCATCATGTAATTTAGGTGCATTTTTATCTAGAGATTCTTTTATATTAGTAATAGGTTGCAAAACAGTGTATTTAATTTGAATTAAATCTAAAATTTCCTGAGCATAATGTGTATTAGAGCTAGCTACAGCTAAAATAGGATGTCCAACATAAAAGACTTTATTTTTAGCTAAAATATTTTCATCTAATAATTTTGTAGAAACTTGTGTAGAATTGTTAGTTTTGTGACTAGATTGTGTTATTAGTAAGTCTTTATGAGTAACTAATGCTTTGAATTCAGGGTGTTCAATAGCTTTAGAGTAATCTATGTTTTCAATAATAGCATGTGCATGAGGACTTCTTAAAATTTTTCCATAAAGCATTCCTGAGAATTCTATATCAGCCCCATATTTTGCTTTTCCAGTTACTTTGTCTACACCATCATGCCTGATTGGGCGATTGCCAATTGTAAAGAAAGTTTTATTTGAATTATCAGTGATAATGAAAACTCCATATAATTATTTTATTGAAATAGTATGTCCATAAAAATATATTATTTAATGAAAAATGTACAAGTATTGTAATACAAAATCATGTAATTTTGATTTATAAATTGATAGCATATATTCAAAAATTAAATTAAATCTCCCAAATGAAAGAAAAATATAAATTAATCGCTTTCGATATTGATGGGACTATAAAAAAAACTGATCAAGAAGTATCTTCAGAGATAATATCGTCAATATCACAAGCTAAACAATTAGGTACAAAAGTAACTGTAATAACTGGTAGATCGTATCTTTCAGCTAAAGATGTTATTTCAAATTTAGGACTATCGGCACCTATAGTTACATTCCAAGGTGCACATATTGCTGATTCATTTACAGGAAACGTTTTTTGGAAAAAAATTATAGATGATTTTTTATTAGATGAATTGATAGAAATATTTCAGAATATCGATAATGAAATCCTTTTTTATACAGAAACCGAAATTTTTACAAACAAAATTTCTGATTGGAATAATAATTATAGTCGTAGAAATAATTCTAATCTGATTTTATTAAATAATATTTATGAACTCTATGAAAAGGAAATAATTCGAATTACTGTAATATGTCCATCTGGTGCAGAAGAATTTGCAAATTTAATAGATTCTAAAACTGAAGGAAAATTGTACGTAACTGCTTCATTACAAAATTTCTGTGAAATTTTGCATCCGAAAGCGGGTAAAAAACATGGATTACAGAAGCTTGCTTCTTTATTAAATATAGATAGGAAACAAATATTATCTTTTGGTAATAGTAATGAAGATTTATCAATGTTAGAGTGGTCAGGAAATGGAGTAATTGTAAAGGATAAAAATATAAATTTACGTCCAAATAAATTAGATCATTGTGACTCTATAGAACATAACGGTCCATCAAAATATCTCAAGAGATTAATCGATCAAGATCTTTTAGGAAAATAACAATTTTATTACCACCAAATTTCCTTCTTTACCTATAATTCATGTTCTGGTACTATTACATCAATAAAACTTTTAAATAAACGATGGTTATACTATGAGTAATAAAGAGAAAATATTATGTGTTTTATATGATGATCCTATAGATGGATATCCTACTTCATATGCTAGAAATAGCATCCCTAAATTAGATCAATATCCTGATGGACAATCTATGCCTTCTCCTAAAAATATTGATTTCACGCCAGGTGAGTTATTAGGATCTATATCTGGTGAACTGGGTCTTCGTAAATTTATTGAGAATGCTGGACATGAACTTATAGTAACATCAGATAAAGATTCTAAAGATTCTGTTTTCGATCAACATTTATCAGATGCATCTATAGTAATCTCACAACCATTTTGGCCAGCATATCTAACAAAAGACAGAATCGACAAATCTCCAAATCTTAAATTAGCAATCACTGCAGGGATTGGATCTGATCACGTGGACTTGCAATCTGCTATAGAAAACAATTTAACTGTATGTGAAGTTACTTATTGTAATAGTATTAGTGTTGCAGAACATGCTGTAATGCAAATTTTAGCTTTAGTTAGAAATTATATCCCTCAATACAAATGGGTTGTTTCTGGTGGTTGGAACATATCTGATTCCGTTTCAAGATCATATGATATTGAAGGTATGGATGTTGGAGTAGTAGCCGCAGGAAGAATTGGGACTGCTGTTCTTAAGCGTATGAAACCATTTGATGTTAATCTTCATTATACAGATCGTCATAGGTTACCTGAATCTATAGAAAACGATTTAAATCTGACCTATCATAAAGATGTTGATTCATTAGTTCAGAATTGTGATGTTGTCAGTATACATTGCCCTTTACATCCGGAAACTGAACACTTGTTTAATGATACTTTGATTTCTAAAATGAGAAAAGGTTCTTATATAGTTAACACAGCTAGAGGGAAAATTTGTGACAAAGACGCTATAACTAGGGCTCTCGAAAATGGACAATTAGCTGGATATGCTGGTGATGTATGGTTCCCTCAACCTGCACCTAATGATCATACTTGGAGAACTGCACCAAATCATGCTCTAACACCTCATACATCAGGTACTTCTTTATCTGCTCAAGCAAGATATGCTGCCGGTGTTCGAGAAATATTGGAATGTTGGTTTGAAAACAGGCCTATCCGTGAAGAATATTTGATTGTCCAAAGTGGTTCGCTTGCAGGTACAGGAGCTCATTCTTACAGTGCTGGAAATACTACTGAAGGATCCGACCAGGCTTCAAAATTTAAATCATAATTTTATTCTAAATCTTTGATGATATTTTCTAGTTTTGCAACTTCTGAGTATTCTTCTTGAGCTAAATGAAAACATCTTTGTATATATAAATCTGCTAATTTTGCACTTTTAGCATCATTTTGTTTTAATACTTCAACTACACGATTGAGATCATATCTATCTGGAAGATATCTGGATAACAGTAATATATCTTGTTCAGATTCAGTAATAGAATCTTGATTAGAAGTTTCACATGCAAATCTTAATTTACTTACTAATTGGCTTAACTCATTCAATTTGTCTTTTTCGTTCATCATTTCATACATTACATCGTTGATAGTGGGTAGTTCATGTTCTGAAAAATTTGTACTGGAAATTTCATTAGTAGATGAAAGAGATGTGTATGATTTTGAGTATTTTTCTGTAATCGATTGAACTATATTAAGCATATTAGTTGAATCAGATGAGTTGTTGAATCCTGCATAAATTAAATCATCAGAACGTAATGAAGCTAATTTTTTTAATTTCTCTAAGCTAGTAAATTGCTCGGGAATTGGAGGAAATGCAAATGCAGAAAAATCGTTTGAGTCTAGTTGTGAGAATTGGTTCATTAAGAAAGGAGGAACGTATTTACCGATATCCGCAGAAATGGGTAAAACAACGATATAAGTAACAAAAATTATAGATTGATTATTCATGTCTGTGAAATAGACAAATGAATGACCTTTTGGGGATTCAGCAGAACCTATCTCAAAATTTAAATCCATATTCACTCCAAATTACTTTATATATTATACATATCATGAGACTAAGAATTTAGTAAATGGCATAATGATATAAATAAGTTATCTACTTTAAAAATACAAACTATTAAACATAATACTAATGGATATTTAATTGTTGTTTAAAAATATCTCTTTAATCATCATAGATTTAGCTTATCATATATTTATTAAACAAATATTATTCCTTTTTGATCCTGAATTTGCACAGAAAATTATTGGTAGATCATTAAATCTTCCCTTTATTCCATGGAAATCAGTAGGATATTTGCTAAATGTAGAAGATGGTAAATTATTCACACCATACTTTGATTTCTATATAGCTAATCCAGTTGGGCTAGCTGCAGGATTTGATAAAGACTCTGATTATTTACCTGCTACTACTAATTTTGGATTTGGTTATATTACTGTAGGTACAGTTACCCTGAAAAAACAATCAGGAAATGAAAAACCTAGATTATATAGACTTCGAAAGGATTCTTCTTTAATTAACTCATTAGGATTCCCAAGTATTGGAATAGATGATTTCATAATAAATTTGAAGAAATATAAAGAATATGCAAAAACTACATTTTTGACAATTAGCATCACAGGTGTATCAATAGAACAAATAGTAGATTCATATAAATTGTTAAATCCTTATTGTGATGCTATAGAAATTAATATCAGTTCGCCAAATACGAATCAATTAAAAATATTTCATGATAAAAAACAATTATTAAATTTGCTTAATGAAGTTAATAAATATAAAACAACTCCTATAATAATCAAGTTACCTCCCTATCTTACATCACAGATAAATGATTCTTCTCATTTACTTGATGAAAAAGAAAATATTCTAACTTTGATTGAGCAATGTTTAAATTCAAAAGTAGACGGTTTTACTATATCTAATTCAAGACCAATTCCAACTAAAAGATTAGAAGCAGGTAAAGGTGGAATCACCGGTAAAGTTCTATATGAAGGTACCCTAGAAATGGTGCAGGATTTAAGATTATTTATAGGAAAAGATCCAGTGATAAATGCCTGTGGCGGAATTACCAATGGTTCACAAGCTTGGGATTTAATTAACTGTGGTGCAACAACTGTTCAATTATATACTTCTTTAATATACTCTGGCATTACGATCCCAAATAAAATTAATAAATATCTATTAAAAAAATTACAACACCACGACGTAAATAATTTCGTAGATTTGATGAAAAATGACTAATAAAAAAAAGATACAAATATTACCAAATCATATTTCTTCAAAAATAGCTGCAGGTGAAATTGTTGATCGTCCTTCCTCTGTAGTTAAAGAATTGATTGAAAATTCTATTGACGCTGAATCCTCTCAAATAATTATTTACTTAGTGAATGGAGGATTAGATACAATCAATATCACTGACAATGGAATTGGAATTCCCAAAAATCAAGTAAAAACATCTTTAATGAGATTTGCTACCAGTAAAATTAGTAATGAATCTGATTTATCAAATATAAATACTCTTGGATTCAGAGGCGAAGCATTACACGCAATTTCATCTGTATCTTTGTTTTCAATAGAAACAAAATTTATTTCAGAAAATAGAGGGACATTCCTTGAATCTAATTATGGTAAAGATACTGGTATAAAAGAACATGGAATTAAAACTGGAACATCTATCACTGTAAAAAATTTATTTGATAATTTGCCAGCACGAAAAAAATTTTTAAAATCTGCATCTACAGAATTTCAACACATCAAAAATGTAGTGGTTAATTTAGCATTAGGTTTTCCAAATATCCAATTTCAATTGTTCCACAATACAAAAAAAATATTATCTACAAGTGGGAACGGGAAAATCTTAGATGCAGTTTCTGAGGTATATAACCTTGAAATTGCTGACAATTTGTTTGAATTAATTTCTGATAAATCGAATGATATGTTCCAGGGTTATATTTCAAATAACATAATACAAAATAGTAATAGAAAAAAAATAAAGCTATTCGTTAATGGAAGAAATATTGAGGATAAATTATTAACATATGCAATAGAAAGTGGATATAAATCATATCTAAACGAAAGAAAATTTCCTACTGCAATAATTAATTTAGAAATAGATCCATTAGAAATAGATGTAAATATCCATCCATCTAAAAATGAAATTAAATTCATTAATCATCAATTGATTTTTTCAAATTTAGAACGGTTAATTCGAAAAACAATTTTAACAAAATCAACTGTTAATTCCTCAGGATCAAATTTTCAAATTTTATCTAGTGATCAAAATTATAATTTTGAAAAAGAAACCCGTCAAAATCACAAAGCTTCTTCATATATAAGTAATAAAAATTATTTTAAACAATCTGAATTAAATATTTCAGATTACGGGAATCAAAATACTAGTTATCCTAATCTACCATTTAAGGAAATATTAACTAGTTTAAATGTTTTAGGTCAATTAAAAAAAACATATATTTTGGCAGAAGGTAAAAATGGATTATATATTATTGATCAACATGCTGCTCATGAAAGGATAATTTATGACTCCCTGAATGAATCTTATTATTCTGGTGAAATACAAAGTCAAAAATTACTTGAATCTCTTACAATAGATACAGGAATGATTCAAAGTGATTCATTAAACAGAAAAATTGTTATGTTAAATCAGCTGGGATATGAAATCGAAAAATTTGGAGAATCAGCAATAATCATACGCTCTATACCCAAAATTTTTTCTAAAAATGATCCAGTTAATTATTTGAATGATTTGATAGGACAAATTGATGAAGAAGAGGGACTTAATAGTAAAGAACATAAACATTTCGCAACAATTGCTTGCCATAGTAGTGTGAAAGCGGGAGATAATTTAGTTAATAAAGAAATGATAGAAATATTGGAACAATTAAGAATGACTACAAGTCCCTTTTCATGCCCTCATGGTAGACCTACTATATTAAATTTTACATACAATAAACTTGAAAAAGATTTTCGTCGAATCAATTAACATTGACATTTAGTAGAACGTCTGTTCTAATATATTGATTAGAAAGAGGATCAGATGTCAAATTTACTTAAACACAATATAAAATTAATTGGTGTAGGTGGATGTGGTGGTAACACTATATCTCGAATCAAATCCAATTCTCAAATGAAATCTATAGCTATAAATACTGATGTTAATGCATTATCATTGTTAGATGATACACATACATTTGCTATAGGTCCAAAGTTAACAAACGGTCAAGGTGCTGGTGGTGATCCTCTAATCGCTAAAAAAGCTATTCAAGAAAGTAAAAAACAAATACAAGAATTATTATTAGATACTGATTTACTATTTATTACAGCTGGTTTAGGAGGTGGTACTGGATCTGGTGCGACTCCATTAATTTCAGAAATCTGTCGGAAAAATAAAATTCCAACAATCGGGGTTTTCACAATGCCATTTACTTTCGAAGGTTCAAATAGAGCCAATTTAGCAAATATAGCTATTGAAAATATTAAAAAATATGTCGATACTTTCATAATAATTGATAATAATTCCCTGCTCAATAAACAAAATAGAAATATCTCAATTCATGAAGCTTTTTTATTGGCAGATTCTGTTATAGATCAGTCTATTTCTGGAATATATGAAATTATTAATACTACCGGTACAATTAATGTTGATTTCAGTGATTTATTGAGTTTATTACGCGATGGTGGTGAATCATTTATGTCTAAAGGTATAGGTAAAGGTAATAATTTTTTAGAAGATGCTATTCTTGATTTAACTACACATCCAATGATTCAAAATCCTTTCAATGAATATTCAAAGTTATTAATAAATATACATGGAGGAAATGATATAAATTTTGATAACGTTGAATATATAGTTGAAACTCTACGTAAAAAAACAAATGAAAATTCGAATATAATATTTGGATTGATAGAAAATAAAAAATGGAAAAAAGAGATATCTATTACGGCATTAGCTACATCAAAAAATATAAATACTGAAGAAAGTAATGACGATAAGGATTCTAGTTATCTTTCGTTTGAAACACAATTAGATCAAAAAGTTTTTTCTTTCAATTAATTTTTTAAAAGTAATGAGAACATATTTAATGCAGATATTGTTTTGGAATCAGTTATCTTTCCAGCAATAATTTCTTCGTTCGCTTGATTTAATTCTATTTCTATTGTTTCGATATCTTCATCTAAATCACTAGGTAATGGATCATAACTTAAATCTTCTGCTAAATAGACATGTATCAATTCATCACAAAATCCCGGAGCAGTCCAAAATTTACCTATGTTGCTTAATTTTTTAGCACTGTATCCGGTTTCTTCTCGAAGTTCTCTTTGAGCTGTATCTTTATGGGATTCGTTTTTTTCTATCAATCCTGCTGGTAATTCAATTAAAAAATTGCTTATTGCATAACGGAATTGTTTCACAAATATTATTTTGTTGTTAGATGTGTACGGAATTATTACAGAGGCACCTGGATGTCGTATTACTTCACGAAATGATTTACCTGAAGTAGTAGAAATAATATCTCTACGAAGTTCTAATAATTGACCTGAATATATTAACTCTGATTTAATTGTATTTTCTATATCCATAATATTATGAGAGTAGTTTATTTGTTAATGTTGCGTAAAAGTTATTCATAGAATCTTTACGTAAAAACACAGTAGTATTGGGGCTTTTTGTAATACGTATTAAGTGGTTATTGGAAAAATCAGTTTCTTTGATTCCATCAATAATCAGTGAAGCTGGTTGCTTTGAAATCAATGATATTTCGAGGATAGATTTTTCTGCTATAACTAAGCTTTTTGAAAAATTCATATGGGCTGCCAGAGGTTGTAATAACATTACTTGTGAATCAGGTGCAATAATTGGCCCTCCAGCTGCTAGGCTATAACCTGTCGTCCCAGTAGGCGATGAAATAATTAATCCGTCAGCACGGTAACTATGCATATCAGCTGAATCAATTTTTGTTTTTATATCAAGTAATTTTGGATCAGAACCTCTAGAAATTACAACATCATTTAAAGCGTCAATTATTTGGATTGGTTTGGATTTAGAATTATCAAATATTTCGCATTGCAACATCAATCTTGAATCAAATTTTATAGAATTTCTATTTAAATATGTAAATATCTGTTGAGATGCTTCTTCAGGTCGTAGTTCCGTCATGAAACCTACCCTACCAAGGTTAATACCAAGTATAGGGATTCCATAACGCGAACAAATTCTACTTGCCTTTAGAATAGTTCCATCACCACCAGCGGTGACAACAATTTTAGTATCAGATAAAACAGTTGATTTAATGTTTATTTGGTCGCCTGGAGATGTCCAAATACAATAATCATTAGATAAGAGAGACTTAAGTTGATTAACTAGTTCCTCAGATTTTGGAATTGATTCATTAAATATAAATCCTATGAAAGTTTTTTTGTCCATAGATTCTGCCTGTGATAAATTATTTCTTATATGAGTCTATCACTGATAAGTGTTGCTTTCAAATTACTTGATACTATCTGAATATTGAGATAGATTCTGCAGCATTAATAGTAATATCAACGATTGGTCCAGGAATTACACCGAACAAAATTATAAAAATTGTTAATGAAAGTATTGTTATTTTTGGCATTAATGAAACACTAAAAACTTTTGATTTAGATGAAGTCTCTAAATACATAACTTTAACAACACGTAAATAATAATAAGCAGCAATTACGCTATTCAATAAAGCTATTAAAACTAACCAATCAAATCCAGAATCAAATCCAACACTAAATAAATACAATTTACCAATAAAACCAATTGTTGGTGGTAATCCTGTTAAAGCAACCATTGAAATAGCTAAACAGAAAGCAATCATTGGTGAAGATTTACCTAATCCAGACAATTTTTTAATTGAATCATTTTCTATAGTATTTAAAATACACATTACAGATATAAATGCTGTCATATTTATTAAGCAATAACCAATTAAATAAAATGTCATTGTAGAGATTGAATTAGTGATTAGATCACTAACTCCAACAGAAATAGCAGAAATTCCAATTAAGAGATATCCTGCATGGGCTATAGTGCTATAAGCCATCATTCTTTTAAAGCTATTTTGAAGTATCGCTGAAAAGTTTCCTACAGTCATAGAAAGAGCAGATATAATAGCAATAACTTGCCCCCAAGAAATATCCTGTGATAAATTTGGGAAAATTAGAGTGGAAATCCTAATTAAAGCAGCGAATGCAGCAGTTTTACTTGCTACAGATAAGAAAGTAGTAATAGGAATAGGTGCTCCTTCATAGACATCGGGAGTCCACATTTGAAATGGTACTGCAGAAATCTTGAATCCAAATCCAGTGACAATCAAAGTAATAATTATTAAAGCAATTGGGATATATTTGGTTTCACCATTTTTAAAAAGATCTGTTAATGTAGAACTAATGAGTTGAATATCTGTTGTTCCTGTTAAACCATATAAAAGTACAATTCCATACAATAATATAGCTGAGCTTACTGCTGCTAAAATCAAGAATTTTAATGAAGATTCAGTGGATTTGCTTGTTTTATGTATCGCAGACAGTGCAATTAAAGGAAGTGTTGTTAATTCAATTGAAAGGTATAAAAAGATGAGTTCAGATGCTGATGAAAGAAACATCATTCCTGAAGTTGAAAATAACATTAGAGCGTAAAATTCAGAACTGAATTTATTGAAAGATTTTGTAAATCCTGTAGACCCAATAATGATTGATAAGGAGCAAAATGTTATGATGAATTTGTATAATATACCAAATTGGTCAAATACAATAGCTGAATTTAACAAAGAAGATTCATCAATCGTTAAACCTGATGACATTTGATATATCAGGAACAGTAATGCAGTAAATAATCCTAAAACTGTAACTAAAGGTAAGATACGTTTATTTGAAATAAATAAATCGATAATAAGTATAGATAACCCAGTTACAATAACCATGATTTCTGGAAATAATATTAATAGATCATTGATAGACATATTTCTCCTACTTAAGAACTTGGTATTGAAATTATATTTGATATACCAGATTCAAATACTGATGTAATAATATTTGGGTAAATCCCAACTATAAGTATAGATAAAACTAACAAATACATTGCTAATGCTTGTAAAGAATTTACACCAGATAATGTTTCGAATCGTTGATTAATTGGTCCAAAGAAAGTACGTTGAATCATCCATAGAATATATCCGGCTGTAAGTACTATACCAGATACACCAATAATGGTATAAATTGGAAATACATTAAATGCTGACAAAAATATTAATAGCTCAGATATAAAACCACTAGTAGAAGGTAATCCTAAGGAAGCTAATCCTCCTACAATAATTGCTATGGTCAATAGTGGCATCTTTTGAGACAAACCACCTAAATCAGGTATATATCTAGTGTGAGTTTTATCATATAGAATACCTACACATAAAAACAATAATCCTGTAATAGTTCCGTGTGTAAACATTTGCATAGAAGCACCTGTTAAACCTAAAAGTACCTGGTCTGTATTTGTTGCAGCGATAGAAGAAATTCCAAGAAGTACATAACCCATATGACTGATACTACTATATGCAATTAAACGTTTAAGATCCTTTTGCTGAATAGTTATTAAGGCACCATAAATAATATTTACAACACCCAATAAAGCGAAGATATAAGCAAACGCAATAGATGGTTCTTCAAATAAAGTTATAACTATTCGAATAATTCCGTATCCACCCATTTTAAGTAAAACACCAGCTAAAATGACACTCACTGCTGTAGGAGCATCTGTATGCGCATCAGGAAGCCATGTATGGAATGGGAATACAGGTAATTTAATTGAGAATCCTAATAGGAACATGAAAAATATGAGTGTACTAGGAAGAATTAATATAGAAGATTTCATTAATGTAGGTAAAACTGTCATATCGAAGGTATCCGTAGAAAAATATATGGCTAGAATACCGATTAATAAAAATGCACTACCAAACAAAGTGTATAGAAGGAATTTCATAGCAGAGTATTCTTTTCGTCCAGCACCCCATATTGAAATCAAGAAAAACATGGGGACAAGCTCTAGTTCCCAAAACAGGAAAAACATTATGAGATCTAAAGAGCAAAATACACCTAAAACGGCGGTTTGAAGGACAAGTAACCAAGTGAAATATTCTGAAACTCTGGATGAAATAGACCATGACGCTAAAACAGCTACAAACATTAGGATAGAGCAAAGTAAAAGTAATGGTAAGCTTAAACCATCTATACCTACAAGATATTGTACATTAAATGAATTTACGGAGATCCAGTTATTGATAGAATCGATGAGTTGAAATTTTTGAGTAGAATTTTTATCAAATGAAAAGAAAATAAATAGAGAAATTATTAATTCAATAGTTACTATAGATAGAGCAAAATATCTAACTATATTGTCTTTACGTATAATCGAAGAAATGATTACAGCACCTAGTAAAGGTAAAAATATTAATAAAGTTAATAGCCCAGATCCATTAAAATCCAATTCAAATCCTTTATATACTTAGATTAACGAGGTTCCAAATTTTATTATTGACCCCATAAAAAATAAAAATTAATACCACACCTATAGTAATTGCTAACGCATAATTTTGTAGTTGTCCTGTTTGTAATCTACCAAATTGATATGCAATTTTCTTGGAGAATAAATCGACCATTTGAACGACTCCATCAACAACATTTTGGTCGAACCAATATAAAAACTTTGATAAATATTTATATATAAAATTTGTAACAATGATTCTTTCGTATAAATAATCAATGAAATATTTATTTTCAAGGATTGTCCCGAAATATTTGAGACGATTTTTAATTTGTGAAATCAAATTGTTATTTTTATAGTAAAGAATATAGGCAGAAAAAATTCCTGCTGAAGCAAATAGAGTAGAAATAATAGCAATTATCATGCTAAAGCTCACATGATGATGATTAGTATGTTCTAATTCAAGAAAATTAGATAACCAATGAGCTTCTAAAAATAGAATATCTATAGTTGGATTTAAAAGGTATCCAAAAATGATCGTAGATATAGCAAGAAAAATAATTGGCAAAACCATTAATTTATGAGGATCAGAGAGATGTATCGGTATGCGATGAACAGTATCTTTATCTTTATCAGAACCACCTCTAAATTCACCATAAAAAGTTAGAAATATTACTCGAAACATATATAAAGAAGTTAAGAAAGTGCCAAACAAAGCTAAATAAAATATATAGTTATGCAGTATGTGGTTACTAGAATATAAATTTGTAAGTATTTCATCTTTGCTCCAAAATCCTGCAAATGGGAATATACCAGATAGACTTAATGCTCCGATTAAAAAAGCGAAGAATGTTAGAGGCATATATTTTCTTAATCCACCAAAGAATCTCATGTCAAAAGTACCACCAGCAGCATGACTTACATTACCAGAACCTAGAAATAACAATGCTTTAAAATAAGCGTGAGTGAATAGGTGGAAAATTGCTGGAACATAAGCTCCTACACCTAATGCAAGCATCATATATCCAAGTTGGCTTACAGTAGAATATGCTAGAACACGTTTTATATCTGTCATAATCAAACCCAATGTTGCAGATAATAAAATAGTTATAATTCCAATAATAGCTATGAAATTCATAGAGAAAGAAGAGGATTCAAATAAAGGGAAAAAGCGAGCTACCAAAAAGACTCCAGCAGCTACCATTGTTGCAGCATGAATTAAAGCACTTACTGGAGTTGGGCCTTCCATCGCATCTGGCAACCAGGTATGTAATGGAAACTGTCCAGATTTCCCTATAGCACCTAAGAAAATACCGATTGTGACAATTGTTATTGAGTTTACAGAGAGAATAGAAATTGCTAATTCATTAGTTAAATCAGTAATTAAAAATGGATTTAAAGATTGTACTGAAAAAACATCAGTAAATTTTGATAAATATAATATTGCAATTAGAAAACCAACATCTCCAACACGAGTCATTAGGAAAGCTTTTTTAGATGCAGCAGCTGCAGAGGGTCGAGTTGTCCAAAATCCAATTAACAAATAAGAGCACAATCCAACTAATTCCCAAAAAAGAAATAATTGAATTATATTGATAGCTAAAACAAGCCCTAGCATAGAAGCAGTAAAAAGTGACAAATAGGCAAAATATCTTGAATAACTTTTATCATCATGCATATAACCAACAGAATATATTTGTACTAATAAACTAACTGAAGTTACAACAACAAGCATTATTGAGGATAAAGGATCAAGTAAGAGACCCATAGTAATGTTGATGGAACCTATTTCTAACCAGGAAAATGAATTGAAAATTATTTTTTCCTGTGAAGATAACACAGATATCAATGCCCAAATTGATAGAATAAATGATAATGATATAGATGAAATACTTACATATGAAGAAATAATATCTTGTTTATTTAGAAAAGGTCGTATGAATAAACTGATGGCAGCAAATGCAGCCATTGGCAAAAATATTATTAGCCATACAAATAATTCAGTGATCATATTTGAATTCCGTAAATTATCATGGTTATAATTTCCTTAAGATTTCATCAGCAACATGTTCCCTGCCTTTAGGGACCATAACAAAAAAACGAGAAAACTCACTCCATTCCAAGATGTTATCTACAGGTAAAATCTTAGTTGGTAAACCTTCACCTTCTAAGGCATCTTTCCACATTTCAGCAGTAATTAAATTATTTGATATTTTGTATTTTGTCCACAAGGTAATCACCTAAATTAATATTTTAATTTGTTTCCATCTGTTACATAAGCAGTTTGACGATTTTGATAGACAGCTACTAATATAGCAACACCAATAGCAACTTCAGCAGCAGCAACCGCAATTACAAACATTGATAAAATTTGTCCTGTAAGTAATGATTGTAAATTTCCATCAGTCAAATAATAAGGATTAAATACATATCTGGAGAAAGCAACAGCTGAAATATTAATAGAATTTAACATTAATTCAACGCACATTAGAATAGTGATAGCGTTTTTCTTAGATAAAACACCATATAAACCTATAGAAAATATAATTGCAGATAAAAATAAATAATTATGAAGCATTTTGTATATCCTTTTGTTCGTAATTATTCATTATCAGAATCATCTCCTTTGATCAGGTATAAGCCACCTATCAAAGCAGCCATTAATAATACAGATGCTAATTCAAACGCCAACATAAAATCAGTTAACAGAAGTTTAGCTAAATAAGGAATAGAGTTTGAATAAATATCTTTAATATTTTCAAGATTACTTGGAGAAATAGAATTTGTTGAATCAATATTTTCGATAGTATTCCATTCGGTTACAGAAAAGACAAAGAACAATACGACAAATATTAAAATAGAGAAAATTATACTAGATTTGTTAAAAGAATTAGACGGGCTACCGGTATCAATATTTTTGGTCATCAAAATAGCGAATATTATTAGTACTGAAATAGCACCAACATATACAAGAATTTCTATTATAGCTAGAAATTCAGCTCGTAATAAAATGAATATAAGAGCAACTGTTATAAACGAAAAAATCAGAAACAATGCAGAACGGAATAAATTAGTTGATAAAACAACCATTAAAGAAGAAATAATCATAGGTATTGCAATAATCCAAAAAATGAAGTCCATTGTTAATTTAAGTTCAATATCAGAAAACAATTATCTTTTACCCCATTTACTAGCTTGTTCAGTGTCAGAAGGTTTTTCATGTCGTCCAACTTGATTCCATTCAAGAGGCCCACTTCCTCTTGGATCATAATTTTTACCCTCTAATTGAGGTCTAAACCAATTACTAGGTTTTGTATCATTATTTTTAAGATTATCTATATCAATATTCAATTCTTGTCTAAAGTATTTGCTTTCTTCAAAACCACTACCCATAAAAAGAGCATCATACGGACACGCTTCAACACATAAACCACAAAACATACATCTACCCATATCTATATCAAAAACATCTACTTTATATTTTTGACCTTCATCTAAATCAATTCCACTTCTGCTAGTTTCAATTTTAATTATTCCAAGAGGGCAATATTTTGCGCAAGAGGCACAACCTGTGCAACGATTTTCATACCAACCGAACTCTTGTCCTCTAAAACGTGAATGTTGTGGATATCTATCTTTGATACTAATTAAACCTAGTAAAGATTGGATTATTTTAATGGGATTATTAAATAAAAATTGCAAGAAACTTGTATTTTGCCAGTCTTGATGAAATTTTGCCAATTCAATTGGCCCAACTTTCCTGTCAGGATATTGATGTGTAGTGAACAATCGACTAGGAAGAATCAAATTTTTTAGAGTAATTAATAATCCTTTGAATAATCCAAAACCAAACATAATAGTTACTCCGATTTAAATTCCATATTAGCTAATGGTGAGGGGATTGGAATATTTTTAGCTCTACCTTTATGGCCAAAAACTTTAGCAAGAATGAATATAGATACGGCTGCAATAATCCAATTGATTCCAGCGATAATCCATAATTCAGTATTTGATATAGAAGAAGAAGACAAAAATATTTGCAATAAAACTGCTTGTGAAAATATATTTATTAATGAAAGAGGCAATAAAAATTTCCAAGCAAAATTCATTATTTGATCAACTCGTAAGCGTGGCCATGTAGCACGAATCCAAATAAATATTAAAACGATAATGAATATTTTAGCAATGAGTGAAATAGAACCAGGTATAATACTCAAACCTCTAATTCCACCTGCAAACATTACAGATATTATTGCAGCTGTTGCTACAGGAGCTAAAAATTCTGTTAATTGAAAAATAGCAAACTTAATTCCACTATATTCAGTATGATAACCGGCACCCAGCTCGGACTCAGATTCAATCATGTCGAAAGGTGCACGACTCATTTCAGCTGATGCAGCAGTCACAAAAATTAAGCAACCTAATGGTTGTAATATAAAAAATGGAATTCTTTGGGCTTCAACAATTCCAACTAAAGATAACGCGCTTAAAGAAGATCCTTCAATATTTAGTATAAAATTTGTAGTCAATACAACAGAAACTATGGATAATGCCATAGGGACTTCATAACTTAGCAACATTGCAACACCACGCATTGCACCAAACAAGGCGTATTTATTTCTGGAAGACCAAGCAGCCATAAAAACAGCCAATGTATTAAAACCAGTAACACCAACAATAAATAATATGCCTATATTTAATTGACCTAAGAAACTATTAGAAGACATTGGAATAACTGCGAAAACAAGAAGTACTGGAACTAAAAGGACTATAGGTGCAAGATTAAAAATTTTTTTATCTGCCGTAGAAGGAACTATATCCTCTTTTCCGATCATTTTAATAATATCAGCTATAGGTGTAAATAAACCAAAAGGTCCCCAACGATTTGGCCCTAACCTGGATTGTATTCGTGCAAGTAAACGACGTTCTAGCCAAACAGTTAAAGCTCCTGTCATTACTACAGCATTTATTACAAAAAATGAAATAAAAATTGCTGCAGACATAAAAACAATCCAAGAGGGTAAACTTGGAATTAATGTGTTTATTAAATTTTGTATATTATTAAAATTCATCGATCAACTTCACCCATTACAACATCGATACTACCAAAAATAACTATTAAGTCAGCCATAGAAGCTCCAACTAATAAATCTTTTAATACAGTCAAGTTGATAAAAGAAGGAGATCTGATATGACAACGATATGGCGAGATGCCGCCATCACTAACAATGTAGAAACCAAGTTCACCTTTAGGTGCTTCAACTGATGAAAATGCAGTACCAACAGGTGGTTTAAAGAAATATGGAATTTCTGTGCGAATTGGACCAGAAGGTATTTGTTCTACTGCTTGATTAATAAGTTTTATGCTTTCACGTATTTCATTGATACGAACAAAATATCTATCGAAAGTATCTCCATTTGATCCTATAGGAACTTCAAAATGTAAAGAATTATAAATTTCATACGGGTGGGCTTTTCTTAAATCCCATCTAACACCAGTAGCACGTAACATAGGTCCAGTTATTGATGCATCTACAGCTACTCTATCGGATAAAATCCCAACATTTTTTGTCCGAGCAAGAACTACTTCATTATCAGAAATCAAAGATTCTAATTCATCAACATATCCAGGCATTTCTGATGTAAAAATTTTCAAACGTTCCCAGAATTCAGGTGGAGCATCTTGAATCAATCCTCCTGGGCGCATATAACTTAAAGTTACTCTTGCACCACAAAGCATTTCAAACATATCTAAAATTTTCTCGCGTTCACGAAAACAATACATCAAAGGTGTCCCACCAAAAGTACCTAACTCTTGCATCAAAAAACCAGTAGCAATAAGATGGCTTGCTATGCGTTGAAGTTCAGAGCAAATTACACGCAAATACTGTGCTCTAATGGGAACATCTATGTTGGCTAATTTTTCTACTGTTCTAACGTAGGATAAATTGTTGGTCATGCTTGAAACCCAATCAAGCCTGTCTGTAAGTGTTACTATCTGAACATAGCTACGTTCTTCAGCTAATTTTTCAGTACCACGATGCATGTATCCCATAACTGGTTCAGCGTCAACAATTTGTTCACCATCAAAAGTAACTTTTAAACGGAAAACACCGTGAGTACTCGGATGTTGCGGGCCTAAATTTATAGTTACTGGTTCAGTTTTAAGAGGCATTATTTTTATCCGTTAAATCAATGTATTCAAAATCTTTTCGAAGAGGATGACCATTAAAGCCTTCCCAAAGCAGAATCCGAGACATATTTGGATGATTTGTAAATCTTATACCCATAAGATCAAAAACTTCCCTTTCTTGGAGATCAGCACCACGCCAAATTGAAGATACACTCGGTAAATTTGGATCAGATCTATCGAAAATTTGTGTACAAAAGATCATGGAAGTGTTTCGCTTCATAGACCTGAGGTGGTATACAATTTCAAAGAACTCTATATAATCAACACCAGTTAAACTAATGATAGTTTCCATCTGAAGTCTTGGATCGTTTCTAAAAAATTTTGCAAATTTAAGAACTTCTGATGGAGAAATAGATATAGAATCCGAATTGGTATCGTTAATAGAATTTTTTAAATCATCAGGCAGAATTTCAAGTAAATTTTCAGGGTATAATATCGTAGACATTTTTTACCTATTATTTTTTCGAATAGAATCTCTTTTGATTTTTTCATGTAATTGCATGATGCCATACAACAAGGCATCAGGCCTAGGAGGACATCCAGGTACATAAACGTCTACAGGAACAATTTTATCAACACCTGGTACAACGCTATATGATTCATAATATGGACCACCACTTGTAGCACAGACTCCCATGGATATCACCCATTTTGGATCAGGCATCTGTTCATAAATCCTTTCGATTGCTGGAGCCATCTTCCAAGTAACTGTGCCAGCTACAATCATCAAATCAGCTTGTCTTGGAGAGGCTCTAAAAACTTCCATTCCAAATCTAGAGATGTCGAATCTAGACATAGCTGTAGCCATCATTTCAAAAGCACAGCATGCTAATCCAAAAGCTAATGGAAAAACAGAAGATTTTCTTGCCCAGTTAAGAAGAGTATCAACTGAAGTAATAGCCAGATTACGCTGTAAATCAGACGGAACTTCAAATGGATCTGTTGCATTTAGCGGTTTTATATTATTTGCTTTAAGCAAATTAATATACTGACCTTCTGTTTGTTCAATTGTCATATCATCTTGTTTTTTGTTAGACATCGTAAAATAATTCTTAAAAATTAAGGTTAATAAATTTTTGAAAAAGCACCTTTCTTAACTGCATAAATCCAACCGATCATTAATATACCCACAAATACAATCATTTCAGCTAAGACAAAAAATCCAAACTCTTTAGACATTACTCCGTAATTTGCAGCCCAGGGAATCATAAAAATTACTTCAACATCAAAAATAAGGAATATTAAAGCAATTGCATAGTAACGGAAATTAAATTGATTCCATGAACCTGGTACGGATTCAAATCCACATTCATAAATAGATAATTTAACGGTACTCGGGTTAGAAGGGCGAACACCAAAAAAGCCAGCAAACCAAGAAGCTACATACATACCTAATGGTATAAGAAGTGCAACACAAGCAAATACAGCTATTAAGCCATATTGGGAAAAATATTGGTCGAACATAATATCCTATTTAATGAAATTTAATTATAGAATAGCATTTTTATAAATCGAATCAATGATAAATTACTCAAAAATTAAACAAATTTAAAAATTTTCTAAATCCTGATAACATAAATTTGCAATCATATAAACTTAATTCTCAATAAAATTTAGAAATGGAAATTTATTGCTAGACGAATTAACGAAATTAATTGACTTATCTATACGTAAGTGTATGAACAAAAACAAGGAAAATTTTTATTTCCCAATTAAATATGCATTAGGAATTATTAATTTAGATAAATCTAAAACTATAATTAAACCTGGTAAATCAATTCGACCACTCCTATGTATTACTACTTATTCTGCTTCTAAAATTCATAATTCCAAATTTATCCAGCCTTCTTTGTCTTTGGAATACATTCATAATTTTTCATTGATACATGATGACATCCAAGATAATGATGAATTTCGACATAATAAACCAACTGTTTGGAAGGTATGGGGTAAACCTAAGGCACTAACCTTTGGAAATATATTACATAATCTTGCATATCTAAAATTAAGTAGAGAACAAACGCAATTATCAAAAGAACAAGTTATAAAAATTTCTCAAATATTAAATTCTGCAACTTTAGAAATGATAGAAGGGCAATATTTAGATATTCATTTCGAGACTGAAAAGAATATCACTGAAAATCAATATTTGAATATGATCTCAAAAAAAACAGGAGCATTGTTAAGTGCTTCTGTAAACATAGGTTCTATAATTGGGAATTACAAAACTAAAGATATGCATATATTAAATAAATTTAGTGAATCATTAGGATATTTATTCCAAATTACTGACGATATTTTAGGAATCTGGGGAAATTCATCTAAAACTGGAAAACCGGTAGGTTCAGATATTATCAATCGGAAAAAATCTTTGCCAATAATTCATTGCAAAAATCAACTCAATCATAACGATTTGATTAAATTTGAAAAAATATATTCTTCTGATAAAACTGAAAGTGATGATGTTGAAAAAATTCTATATTTTCTTAACTCAACTAATACTAAGTCATACTTGAATCAGCTTACAATAAAATATTATGAATCCTGTATAGAATATTTAGATGAAACTTCTTTAAATGAAGAAAAAATTACACCTTTAAAGTTTATTGTTGAAAATCTAGTTTCAAGAGAAAAGTAATTAAAAATACTTGACCATAAAAAAAATTATAGTCATAATTTAGTCGTTTAGATTAAATAATTTCAACGAAAATAGAAAATTGGATACGAAAAATCATTGCTTGAAAATTCAAACTGGCGAAGCACCTAAGTTTTATGATGTCACCAACGAAATTGAATCAATTATTGATAAAACAAATTTTATTTCGGGTGTGGTGGTAGTATTTTCTAAACATACAACAGCTGGAATAATTATCCAGGAAAATGAACCATTGCTTCTTGATGATTTTTCCACTTTACTTGGTTCAGTTGCGCCAATTGATAAAGAATATAACCATAATAACTTTGAGATTAGAACCGTTCACATGCATGAGGATGAATGTCCTAATGGTCATTCACACTGCCAACATATTTTGATTGGAACTAGCGAAACCATTCCCGTGATAGATAACTGTCTAGCTTTAGGTCAATGGCAAAGAATTTTCTTAGTTGAGCTAGATGCTGATTTTAACGATGAACGTGAAATTATTGTACAATTAATTGGGAATTAGATCTAATCCATTTAAACAATCTTTGCAGGTATTCTAGATGTTTAAAAATTTCTTTTCTAAGAAGGAAATCTCCAGTACTATTGGTCTAGCACTTAGCTATAAAATTTGTAGAGATATAACAAAAGCAAAAGCAAAAAATTTTTATTATTGTTTTCAAGTTTTACCAAATGATCTGAAAAAATCTATATACGCACTATATGCATTTTGTAGATACTGTGATGATATAGCTGATGGCAACACCTCTAAAGCGAATAAAATTAAATCCTTAAATCTGGTAAAAAAACACTTAAATACTTCTTCTAATCAAGAAGATATATATCCCGCTTTATTTGATTCCATTGAAAAATTTTCTATACCTATAAAATATTTCTTTACTCTAATAGAAGGACTGGAAATGGATATAAAAATGAAATCTGACTTTCCGGAATACAAATCTATTAACGATCTATTGAAGTATTGTTATAAAGTTTCTTCAATTGTAGGTTTAATGTGCATAGAAGTATTCGGATATAAGTCCAAAAAAGCAAATTTCTATGCTATCCAATTAGGTTACGCAATGCAAATCACTAACATTACTAGAGATGTTTTTGAAGATATTAAGATAGGGCGAATATACATCCCTAAAGAAGATTTTTCTTCATGCAATTATTCTATCAATGAACTTAAAAATTATTCTAACAATGAAAATTATACAAAGATGATGAAATTACAAATTATTAGAGCTCGGGAATTCTTTTTAGAAAGCCAAAAATTATTGCCATTGATACCAAAAAGATCTAGGTTATGTATATCCGCTTTAATAGAAATTTATAGCAAATTATTAGATTTGATCGAAAAAAATAATTATGATTTAACTTCTACTAGAATCAAACTTTCTCAAAAAGAAAAAATAATTTTTATGTTGAAATATTATTTTACTTATTCATATTATCAATTGTTTAATTCTGATTAAAATTTACATTTTTTTATTTATTGAAAAGCCCTGACGTTAATGTTAGGATATTTATGACTAAAGCACTCATAAATACTAGGTATTGTTATGTCGCAAAAAACTATCTCACGTAAATCTAATATTTCATCCGATTATAAATGGGGATTCGTTTCTGATGTTAATTCTGAAATTGCCCCTAAAGGTCTAAGTGAAGATATTATACGCATGATATCTAAGAAAAAAAATGAACCTGAATTCTTATTAAACTCTAGGCTTAAAGCTTATGAATATTGGAAAAAACAAAAAGATGAAGAGCCCGATTGGGCTATGATTGATTACGAATCTATAGATTATAATGATATTCATTATTATGCAGCCCCTATTAAACAACCTAAATTAGATAGTCTTGAAGATGCTGATCCAGAATTGATAGAAACTTTCAATAAGTTAGGAATACCGCTCGAAGAACAAAAAAAATTGGCTGGAGTTGCTGTTGATGCTATTTTTGACAGTGTCTCTGTTGCTACAACTTACAAAAAAACACTCGAAGATGCTGGAGTTATATTTTGTTCCATCAGTGAAGCTGCACAAAAACACCCTGAATTGCTTGAAAAATATTATGGTTCAGTTGTTCCTTATAGTGATAATTTTTTCGCATCATTAAATTCTGCTGTTTTTAGTGATGGTTCATTTGTTTACGTACCTAAAAATACCAAATGCCCTATGGAACTAATGACTTATTTTCGTATCAACGCTGAAGAAACTGGCCAATTTGAACGGACATTAATTATTGCAGACGAAGGTTCCTACGTTAGTTACTTAGAAGGTTGCACAGCACCTATGCGAAAAACCCATCAATTGCATGCTGCCGTCGTCGAATTAGTAGCATTAGACAATGCTGAAATAAAATATTCTACATTACAAAATTGGTATCCTGGTGACAGCGAAGGTAAAGGTGGGGTATATAATTTTGTTACAAAAAGGGCTAAAGCTTTAGGTAATAATTCAAAAATTTCGTGGACGCAAGTCGAAACAGGTTCTGCTATTACTTGGAAATATCCTAGTGTAATCCTACAAGGTGATAATTCGTCAGGTGAATTCTACTCAGTAGCTCTAACCAATAATAAACAACAAGCAGATACTGGTACAAAAATGATACATATCGGTAAAAATACTAAATCTACAATAGTAGCTAAAGGTATCTCTGCTGGTAATTCAAATAATACTTATAGAGGTTTAGTTCAAATTTTACCTACTGCAGCCAATTCGACAAATTTTACACAATGTGATTCTTTACTCATAGGTGATCAATGTGGTGCACATACTGTCCCATATATAGAAGTAAGGAATAATTCAGCTAAAATGGAACACGAAGCTTCTACATCTAAAGTAAGTGATGATCAATTATTTTATTGTATGCAAAGAGGTATTTCTGAAGAAGAAGCACATTATATGATAATTAATGGTTTTTGCCGTGGTATATTCAAAGAATTACCATTTGAATTTGCTATGGAAGCAAATCAATTATTAAGAGTTAGTCTTGAAGGTGCTGTAGGTTAAATATTTCCTTTTTGGTAATCACTTTTATATTTTATTGGAGATTTTATGTTACAAATAGAAAATTTACACGTCTCGATAGGTAATATCAAAATACTTAAAGGTATAAATCTATCCGTAAACTCTGGTGAAATTCATGCAATAATGGGCCCTAATGGTAGTGGAAAATCTACATTAGCAAACGTTATTGCTGGAAAACCTGAATACATCATTGATGAAGGAAATATAAGTTTTAACAATACCTCGATTGATAACTTGACGCCTGATGAAAGGGCTAATCTTGGGATTTTTCTAGCTTTTCAATACCCTGTTGAACTACCTGGTATTCCAATGAAACAATTCATAAAGACATCTTTAGATGCAAAATTAAAATCTAAAAACATGAAAGAAACTACCATAAGAGAATTCAATGAAATGCTTAAAGTTGAATCAGAAAATATTGGAATTGACACAAAATTAATTAAAAGATCTGTCAATGAAGGATTTTCAGGTGGTGAAAAGAAAAGAAATGAAATGCTACAAATGGCACTTTTGAAACCCGAATTATCAATTTTAGATGAAACTGATTCAGGTTTAGATATCGATGCTTTAAAAACAGTTGGTCAATCTGTTAATAAACTCAGTACTGAAGAAAATGCAACACTTATAGTTACGCATTATCAACGTTTACTGAATTACATTACACCTACAAAAGTACATGTTCTCATTGACGGGAAAATTTCTAAATCAGGAGATGCTCAACTGGCCAAAGACTTAGAACTCAGAGGTTATGATTGGATAAAATCATTAACATAACAACATGAATAAAATTAAAAATCATTTTGAAAATATACAGCAGATAAAATACTTAAATAAGCTAAGTGGAATTTCTAGAATAAACGAACTTAGAAGTAATGGAATGGATTCATTTATTAATTCCGGTTTCCCTGCTGAAATTTCAAATAGTGAAAAATGGAAATTCTCGAATATAAATCCTATAGCTAGAGAAAAATTTTCACTGGTATCTGAAATAGATAAATATACTACAACTTCATTAGATAATTCTTTAATTAATCATAATGCTAATACAAATCGATTGGTTTTTATTGATGGGCAATTAGATAAAAATAATACAGATATCGGATCAATATCAGACGATTGCTTAATCTCAACATTCAACAATTCTGATTCAAAGTCGAATAAAATAATCAATAATAATCTAGGGAATCTTATTAACATAGAAAACGACATTTTCTCTGCAATTAATTCTGCATTCATTAATGATGGTTTATTGATCAATATCAAGAAAAACACAAAAATAACCGGACCAATTTCTCTTCTATTTATTACTACAAACCGGGACAAAAAAATAGCAACTTTCCCCAGAGTCCTTATAGTATGTGAGGAAGGCTCTGAATCTTCTATAATTGAAGGACATGTTTCATATTCTGATCAACCATCTCTAAATGTACCTGTTGTTGAAATAAATTTGAATAATCGTGCTTCTTTGAATCATTATAGATATATGATTGATAATCCCAAAGGCTATCATATTGCTAATACTAAAGTTTCTGTAAATGAAAAATCGCACTACAATTCTTTCTCTTTTTCAACCGGTTCAAAAATTACACGGAATGAACTCGAAATAAATATGAATGAAAAATATTCTTATTGCAATTTAAATGGCCTATACATAACATCAGATAAGAACCATATCGACAATCATATTAATATAAATCATAAAAATACACACACAAAAAGTAATATTTTCTACAAAGGTATTTTGAAAGATTCATCTAAAGCTGTATTCAGTGGAAGAGTATTGGTCGAAAGAAATGCACAAAAAACTCAAGCTACACAAAGTGATAAAAATCTATTACTCTCACCAAATGTCAGGATTAACACAAAACCTAGTTTAGAAATATACGCTGATGACGTTCAATGTGGACATGGTGCAACTGCTAGCTATTTCGGAGATGAAGCTATGTTCTATATGCAAAGTAGAGGAATAGATAAAAAAACATCAGAGCAACTTCTTATTCTGGGTTTTGCTGAAGAAATTGTAGAACAAATTCCATCCCTTTCTATTAGAAAATTTTTCTCAGACATCCTCATTCATCGATCTATTTGAAATTTTAGAGGTATATTTTGGACGATTTATATCAAGAAATCATTATGGAACATAATAGAAATCCAAAAAATTTTGGAACTATTAATAACCCTGATGTATTTAATGAAGCTTTCAATCCACTTTGCGGAGATTCAATAACAGTCTACTTCATATTTGAAGATAATAAAATTAAAGATTTAAAATTTGAAAGCCAAGGTTGTGCAATATCAAAAGCTTCTGCATCTTTAATGACTGAATTATTACTGAATCTAGATACTGATTCAGCTACTAAAACTATTCAAGAATTCCATAAAATGATTACTCAAAACGAAGAAAATGATTATGATGAAGATCTTTTGGGGGATTCTGTAGCTTTATCAAATCTTTCTAAATATCCCAATCGAATAAAATGTGCCACAATGTGTTGGCACGCTGCCAAAGAATCGATCATTGATTTAAATACTTAGAAATATAGGAGATTCCAATGCATGTTCCAATACAAGTGGACTATGGTGTTCGCGCTTTAATTGATTTAGCAGAAAATTCACTTCAAGGTGATATACAAGCTTCTGACATTGCAAAAAGACAAGAAATTCCTGAACAATTTTTAGCTCAAGTTTTACATAAATTAAATAAGTTTGGCGTAACCACAAGTAGAAGAGGACCAAATGGCGGACATCGTCTCGCTATTAAACCATCGAATATTACAATGGGATATGTTATGAGAACTTTAGGTAATAATACTCATCCAGTCTGTTGCTTAGAAAGTCAATCAAAATGTAACAAATCGGCTAAATGCACTCAAAAAAATGTATGGTCTGAAGTTGAACAAGCTGTGAATCAAATTTTAGATTCAACCACCATTGAAGATTTAATTAAACAGAACTAGGGAAAAAATGTATCAAAAAATTGGTCATTTGAATGACTTCAAAAATAATCAAATAGTAACTTATTTTTATGATGACAGAGAAATTCTTACAGTCAAAATTCAAGATGAAATATTTGCAGTCGATAATATTTGCTCTCATGCTGAAGAGCAATTATGTGAGGGTGCAGTAATAGAAAATGAAATAGAATGTCCCAGACATGGAGCTAGATTCAATTTAAAAACCGGTGAAGCAACTGAAGGTCCTGCCCTATTACCAATTGATACTTTCAACATAAAAATGTCAGATAATGGAGATATCCTAATTGAATCCTAATATTTCACAAATCAGAAAAGATTTCCCAATACTTTCTACAATAGTCAACGAAAAACAACTTGTGTATTTAGATAATGCAGCAACTAGCCAAAAACCTATTCAAGTAATTAATAAATTAACTGATTATTATAAAAATACCAATTCCAATGTTCATAGAGGAGTACATACTCTCAGCGGAAAAGCGACAGATGAATTCGAAGATGTTCGTTTAAAAGTTGCAAAATTCATTAATGCTCCAAACTATAAACAAATGAATCCCATTATTTGGACTCGTAACACCACAGAATCTATCAATATCATTTCTATGACTTGGGCTAATGATAATTTAGAAGAAAATGATGAAATTGTTGTTACAGCTATGGAACACCACAGTAACCTGATACCCTGGCAACGACTTTGTAAAAGAAAAAAAGCTAAGTTAAAAATATTTCCTATCAACAATAATCAAGAGTTAGATCTGAAATATTTAGACGAATATATTAATTCTAATACTAAGCTAGTTTCAATAGTTCATTCATCTAATTCTATGGGAACAATAAACCCTATCAAAACTTTGATAAAAAAAGCTAAATCGGTCAATGCAAAAGTTCTAATAGACGGAGCTCAAAGTGTACCTCATATGCCAGTAGATGTGACTGATCTAGATTGTGACTTTTTAGTTTTTTCAGCTCACAAAATGTTGGGGCCCACTGGATTAGGAATTTTGTATGTAAAAAAAGATATCCTACAAAATTTAGAACCACATTTCTTAGGTGGAGAAATGGTTTTAGATGTCTCATATGAATCTGCCACATGGAATGATATACCAATGAAATTTGAAGCTGGAACCCCTAATATTGCAGACGTTATTGCCTTCGGCTCTGCTATTGACTATCTTAATGATATTGGAATGTCAAAAATAAGGGAACATGAATCTGAATTAACCGCATTTGCATTAAATATCCTTGATGAAAATAAATATCTCAAAAACAATTCGACTCTTTTTGGCCCCAAAAACATTTTAAATAGATCTGGTGTTTTAACGTTTCACTCAGATATTGCTCACCCTCATGATTTAGGTACTTTGCTAGATAACGAAGGTATTGCAGTAAGAACTGGCCATCACTGTACTATGCCATTAATGAAATCTTTAGGTGTACCTGCAACATTACGTGCTAGTTTTTATATATACAACACTGAAGAAGAAATAACTAAATTTTTTGAATGTTACAGTAAATCTTTACGGTTTTTTGACAATGTACGATGAAAAAATATTAACACTCTATAACTCAATTATTCAAAATCATTCGCGCGCGCCACAAAATCAATCTCCTATTAATTTAATTACACATCAAGCGATCGCAATTAATAAATTTTGTGGAGATGAAGTACAATTAAATTTAAAATACAATCAAAATAATTTTAATATTTCAGACCTTCAACTTATTGCTAAAGGATGTTCGATAAGTATAGCTAGCTCTTCTATAGTTTCAACTTTAATCATTGGTTTAAGCTCCGAAAAAATTAATTTAACACGCCAAATTTTTGAAAAAATGTTAGATAATCAAAATATAACCGATACTGAAATTATGTTATTAGGTGATTTGATCTATTTTCAACCTCTATCTCAAATACAAATTAGAAAAAAATGTTCTTTATTAATATGGAAATCAATTGAAAATATTAAACCATTAAATCCGATAGAAATATGATTGATATACATACACATATTTCAGAATATGAAGAAACAGAAATTATTCAAATAATAAAACGAGCTCAGTCCGCAGGTGTCAAAAATATAATTTCAGCAAGTACAACAATCAATTCTTGTGAAAAATCACTCCTTTTATCGAAACAATACGACATTATATATTCTGGAATTGGCTTACATCCTATGGATCTTACTAATCCAATTAATGAAAAAATTTTAACTAAATTAGAAAGCTTTTGTAAAACATCTAACAAAGTAGTAACTATAAGTGAAATCGGTTTGGATTTTTTAGAAAACATGCCCGACAGAAAAATTCAATATGATGCTTTTCGCGAACAAATCAAACTGAGTGTACGTCTAAATTTACCGATTATTTTTCATAGCAGAAATGCGGATATAGAAACTTTAAGAATATTGAAAGAAGAACAAGCTTATAAAGTCGGTGGAGCAATGCATTACTTCCAAAGTGATATCGATATCGCTAATAAAGTAATAGATTTAGGATTCAACATTTCAATTGCTAAACCTCTTCTAAATAACACTGTCCTTCAAGAAACTGTGAAACAAATACCATTAAATAATATTGTTTTAGAAACAGATGCAGCACCTCAACCATTTAAGAAGAATAGAGAAAAATGGACTGAGCCAAGACACTTATATAATATTTCAAAAAAATTATCCGAAATATTAAATCAAGATTTACATGAGATACAAAAAATGACTTATGAAAATTCTTACAAAATGTTAAGCAAAATATATTGAATAATGTTTCATCTAATTTATTAGAATGCTAAGACTTTGAATTTATAATGCTCTCTAGCAACCTATAATCTTGTTGTGGAAGTAAATGTAACGAATCAAAAAAGGCTAACGGCCATCGCTCAGGAGACCATTTTTTTAAGTATTCCAGCCTCGGTGCTATATCATCTGCAGGAATTGCATCTTTATCTGTCAAAACTACATCTGGTTTAGTTTTAATATAATAATTATAAGGATTTAATTCTGAATCATTTAATTCAATATAGGGTTCATTTTTAATATAATAATTTGACATAATTGTAATGGTTCCAATGAACTTTCGTAATATATAATTGTATAAAATAATATTATCACCTACTTCCATCCTCTGGACTCGTTTTCGAAATCTTTGTGGCCAACCACAAACCAAAAAATTCGTGGATTTATATTTTTCATATTCATTTGAATTTTGTGATACCAACCAAAAATTTTTTAAGTTATTCAATTTAAAACCTTTTGATTAATTACTGAAAATTACTCTGATAATTGAATTAAGTTGAGAAAATAATTTCAATGCATTAGATAATAAATCAATTCGATTGTTTTTTACAGATTCATCTTCATGTAATTGAATTTCATTAGAAAAAAGGTCAAAAATTGTTATTTCTGTTGGGACATACATTGAAATTTGATTATACATACGTTTAGATTCTTCAAAAGGAACAATATTGTCAGCTCTATCATGCATTATGAAGACAGGAGCTAGTAGGTGAATATTATGATAACTTGGAGAATTATATTCTAACCATTTTTGAGTTTTTTGAGGAAACTTTTCTATACCTCTTGAAACATTCGAATAATCAGTTTCAAACAATAAATTTATCACAGAATCTGAACTAGGAGAAAGTTCAAAAGATTTTAAATCTGACAAAGTAGTTTTTGAAAAATCGATATTTGAAAAAATTTCAGATTCTTTTTCTGGTAAAGCGGAATTAATAATTTGCCTTTTAACAAGATTAACAGCAAAAGGATCAGGCTGCCATTCACGAGTGGTTGAATCTAAGTATGCTGTGTTAGACAAAATGCTTTTCGAGAAATTTTTTAAATCATGGTATCCTGCAAAAGAAACAACATAACGAACATCATTTCTAATTCTTTTATCAGCAGCAGCAATTAGTCCCATAGAAGCACCTGTACAATATCCCATTATTCCAACACTATCACTTTTAGTTTCGGGCAAAGACTCTAAATATTTAAATCCATTAACTAAAGCATCCACTTCATATTCGCTAGATAAATAATGAGTTTTTTGAGTTTCAGTCCAGGGAATCAAAACTATGATACCTAATCTAGAAAGAGCTTCAGCTAAATTAATTAGTCTTACATCATTAGTAGGCTCATTTACAGCAACACCCAATGAAAGCAAAATTGCTGGGTTGCCATTTTTATGTATAGTTGCAGGAAGAATCAAGTCAGCTTTAACAATTGAATCACCAGCAGTATATTCGATTTTTTCCCATACAGGAGGATCAGAAAAATATTTTAAAGGCTTTACAGGAACTGATGGTAATAATTGGGTTACTAAAGCAGTAGTTTTAAAAAAATTACTTATTTGATTATAAAAAATTGAAACCATAAACAATATACAAATTAAAAAAATAACTTTTATTATCAAACCATATTTAATTTTCATAATGAAACTGATGATAAATTAGCATTATTATAAATAATATTTTTAGTTGGAAGATAATGTATTATACTACTAAAATCATTTTACAAATATTTCATCAGAATAACTAGGGCAAATGAATTCATCTATAGACAAGGTAGGAGTTATTTTATTAGCTGCAGGCATAAGTACTAGAATGTCCGGTACAGATAAAATAATTGCACCCATAAATGGGCTCCCTGCTTTTTGGTATCCCTTAAAAACACTAATAGATTCACACGTAATTGATCAAATTTCTATTATAGCTTCAGAGACAAATATTTCCAAAATTAAACAATATTTAGAAAATTGGAATTTCCCCAAAACTATACATGTTTTTGTTGGAGGAAAATTTCGTCAAGATTCTGTTAGAATCGGAATAGAATCTTTAAGTGATTCAGATATCATAGTTATACACGATGCAGCAAGACCCTTCATAACAAATAAGATGTTAATTCAAGGACTTAATGAAGTAAAAAAAACCGGATGCTCTACCGTAGCAATAAAAACAACAGACTCAATGAAAATTGTTTCATCAGAAAATTTCTCGATCAAATCTTTAGACAGAACTAAAATATGGAATATTCAAACACCACAATTTTTTATCCAAAAAATATTGCAAGAATCACATCAAAAAACTTTAAATACAAAAGAAATATTTACAGACGATACTAGTTTAGTTGAATCACAAGGATACCAAACAAAAATTTTTGAAGGTTCAAATACAAATATTAAAATTACTACTCAAGATGATTTAATTCTTGCGGAAACAATTCTAAAATCAGGGATTATTAACAATGGATAATAATACTAAATATCGTTCCGCAATAGGAGTTGATTTCCATCCATTAACCATGGACAAAAAATTAACTCTAGGAGGTATAGAAATCCCATACACAAAAGGACTTGATGGACACAGTGATGGAGATGCCCTTACGCATGCAATAATTGATTCAATACTTGGCATAGCAGCACTTGGCGATATCGGGACTTTTTTCCCAGATTCAAAGCCTGAGTACCATCTTAAATACAGTATCGATTTATTATCTGAAGTCATAAATATGGTAAATAATAAAGGATGGTATTTAACATTTTTAGACGCTACAATTATAGCAGAATCACCTAAGATGACTAATCACTTAAAAAATATGAAAAAAATACTCTCATCAAGGTTGAAATTAGAAATTGATGATATCAGTATTAAAGCAACAAGCACTAACGGATTAGGTTTTGTTGGCAAAGAAAAAGGAATTGGTGCTATAGCAATTTCAACTGCAAAGATCGAAATGTAATGATCAAATTATTTGATAGTAAAACAAGAAAAATAAAAGAATTATCCCCACATAATAACGAATTGACAATGTACGTTTGTGGTTTGACGCCTTACGCTCCTGCACATGTAGGCCATGCATTTAGGTCAATAGTTTTTGATGTACTTAGAAGATATTTAGAACATCTTGGAATATATGTAAATCACATAGAAAATATAACTGACATTGACGACAAAATGATTGATAAGTCTAATGCTGAAAATATTCCTATGCAACAATTAACTGATTCCAACATGTCTGATTATTTTTACGGCTTAAAAAAACTTAATGTTTTACCTGCATTAAAATACCCTAAAGCAACTGATGAAATTCCTACCATAATTAATATCATAGAAACTCTTATCACAAAATCATATGCTTATAACGTAAATGGTAATGTCTATTATAAAGTAGACAAATTCACCAGATATGGTGATCTCAGCGGCCGTAAATTAGACGAACTAATAGCTGGTAGTAGAGTTGATACAGATCCAAACAAAATTAACCCAATGGATTTCGCTTTATGGAAAAAACAAAAACCAAATGAGCCAGCATGGGATAGTCCGTGGGGGCTAGGTAGACCAGGATGGCATATAGAATGTAGTGCAATGGCTACAAAACATTTAGGAGAATCTATTGATATTCATGGGGGTGGTCAAGACTTAATTTTCCCACATCATGAAAATGAAATCGCTCAATCAGAAGCATTTTCTGGAAATGCTCCAATGGCAAAAACATGGATTCACAATGGCCTGCTGAGGCTGGGTGATGATACTATGAGCAAATCTACAGGAAATTTTATTACACTCTCAAAAGTACTTCAAAGCTTTAACCCAAACGCATTAAGATTATTTTTCTTAAGTTCACATTATAGAAGTCCACTCACATATTCAGAAGACGTTATTAGTGGAAATGAAAAAGCAATTTCTAGAATAATACAAACACTATCTAAAATATATACACCTAAATCATCTGAAAAAATTGATCCTACATACTTCGAAAATATGTTTTTTAATTCTTTAGATGATGATTTAAATACCCCCAAATCTCTTTCTGCAATATTTGAATTGTTACATGAAATAAATAAAGGAATTTCAGATGGTAAAGATATTTTTGTAGCAAGAAATTCCTTATCTAATATGTGTACTATTCTTGGATTCAAACTTGAGCTTCAGTCTCAAGAAAAAAATGATGTCAATTTAGATAAAATCAAGAAGGTATTTGAATCTTTGCGAAAAGATTATAAAATTGATATTGAAAAATATATTAATAACAACTCAAAAAGTTCAATTAATTCATTAGAAAACATCACTGAACTCAGAAATAATTTGAGGTCTGATAAAAACTTTGAAGCATCAGATTATATTAGGGATTTTCTTACAGAAAACGGAATTAAAATTGAAGATGCATCAAATAAAGAATAAATATCAAGTGTACCTGGCATTTAAAATTGAAATTACCAAAAATGCAACAACTAAAAATATAGTCCCTTGAAACATCAAGCGTTCAATACCTCTTCTAGTACGAAAAGATCCCTCAGAAGCACCAAACAAGCCACCACCCTGCCCTCTAACCTGTAACAAAACAAGTACAACTAATAGCACAGCAATTACAATTTGTACAATTTTTAAAAACTCTGTAGAATCCAAAAAGATACCTTAATCTAAAATATATAAGATTTATATTACACTAGCTATAAAATATAATCTAGTCTACAAAAAGTAGTTAGTATATTAATTAGATAATTTGTCTAAAAATTCTAGTAGCAATTTATTTATCAGTTTAGGATCAGCTTTTCCAGAAGTTGATTTCATAATTTGGCCAAATAGAAATTGTTTAGCAGCAGATTTACCTTCTACAAAATCTTTAACTGCATCTTGATTTTGATTTAATACGTTTCTAACATTATCAGAAATATAATTTTCATCCGTTATTTGAGATATATTATTTTTTTTAGCAATTTTATCAGGAGATTCACCAGTCTCAAACATTTCTTTTAAAACTTTTTTAGCCATATTTGAACTCACAGAATTATTTTCTATAAGAAAACAAAGTGCTAAAAAATCTTCAGGATTGATAATTATTTTAGTAATATCAATTGATTCAACTTTAAGAAGTCTGGTAAGTTCACCATTCATTAAGTTACAGATTGTTTTTGGAATGTTTGGAAACTTAGAAATAGAAGCTGTGGATATAACTGAATCAAAATAATCTGAATAATTAATATCACTAAGTAATTGATTAGCATCTTTATCAGATAATTTATATTTATTGACATACAACTTTTTTCTTTCAGTTGGTAAAGAAGGAATTTGTTTCTCAAAATTTTTTATAATATCGGAATTTATAAAAATAGGAGGTAAATCAGGTTCTGGAAAATACATATAATCTGATTCCCCTTCTTTTAACCTTTGGTTTAACGTTACTTGATTAGTATCATCCCAACCTCTGGTTTCCTGTACAACTTTTTCCCCATTAGATATGATTTGACTTTGCCTGTGAGTTTCATAATTGATGGCAGAATAAATAGACCTAAAACTATTCATATTTTTGATCTCAACCTTTGTGCCAAGAGCTTCAGAACCAATAGGCTTTAAACTTATATTTGCGTCACATCTAAAATTACCTTCCTCCATATTAGCGTCACTGACTTTACAAAATTGTAAAATGGATTTTAATTCACTCAAATAATTAATAACTTCCTCAGGTGTAGAAAAATCCGGATGTGAAACGATTTCCATCAAAGGAACACCTGATCTATTCACATCAATATAGCTAGATTTATTAAGTACATCTTCTTCATGAATAAGCTTAGCTACGTCTTCTTCTAAATGGATACGTTGAATTCTAACGAATTTAGTAGTATCACCAGATGTAATCTCCAAGCCTCCATCACTTGCTAAAGGCAAATCATACTGAGATATCTGATAGCCTTTCATAAGATCTGGGTAATAATAATTTTTTCTATCAAATTTAGTTTTTTTGGCAATGGTACAATTTGTTGCTATACCAGCTTTGATACCTAAATTAATTGCTTGGTGATTAATTTTGGGTAAAGATCCAGGTAATCCTAAACAAACTGGACAAGTTAATGTATTAGGTTTAGCTTCTTGATAATATGCGCTACAGGAACAAAACATCTTACTTTTAGTTAAAAGTTGAGCATGTACTTCAAGTCCTATTACAACATCAAAATTATTCATAATACCTCTGTTTATAATATTTATTTAATTTTACCATTAATTAAAATAAATTTTCCCAAAAATAAGTGAAATCAAAACCATAAAAGTGATCACTGAAAAAATTGTAATACCAACTCTATAACCAACTTTGAAAAGATCTTTAATATAAACTGAAAGGCCGATAGATATCATTGAAGTTATAAAAAGATATTTAGAAATATCATCTGCCAAATCAGATACTTCAGAAGTAATAATACCTATAGAATTTAAAATTGATAGTATAAAAAAACCAATTACAAACCAAGGAAGATAATTAAATATAGAAAATTTTATATTCGATTCAGATTCTTTATATTGGCTAGTAAAAAAAAATGTAGCTTTGATTATTTGAATTAATAAGACTAATGGACCTAGTAAAACTACTCTAGAAATTTTTACAACCGTAGCAACTGAAGCAGCACTTAAACTAATTGTTGCTGAAGCAGCATAAACTTGTGCAACAGCATAAACAGACATTCCTACAAGTATCCCGTAATGAGATTCAGATAAATTAAAAATATTATATACAATTGGAAATAATAAAATTTGTGTAGCACCTAATATAGCACTAATACCAATCACTGAACCTATCTGTGTGGAGGTAGCTCCAATTATTGGAGCCATAACAGCAATAGCAGAATTTCCACATATCCCATTACCAACACCAATTAATGTTGAAATTTTTGTATCCAATTTAAAAATCATATGTCCAACAAGATAAGCTATAATCATACTCCCAAACACACCAATTATTACAAGATACATCAATGATAAATTGGAATTAAATAAAGTGAAACTATTGATTGTAGAACCTAATAACATTACAGAAAATTCAAGAATATGCTTAGCAATAAATTTTGAACCAGATTCAAAAAACAAATCATTAGGTCTTAAGTTTTTATATAAAATACCCAAAATCAAAGATATTAATAAGGGATCTAAAAATATATAAGATATGTTTTTTGTGCTGATGAACAAAATTGACCCCAGAAGGAAACAAAACATTATTCCCGGAATAAATTTCCATATATTTTGACAGTTATTCATGTTATTGAAGTTTAAGAAATCAATATTCCAAATCTATTTTATTAATCCAAATTTATGCAATGGCCAAACACGAAAGATAATCTTAGCCAAAACTTGGTCCATTTTTATTGGGCCATATTTCCTGCTATCAAAACTATCAAGTTGGTTATCCCCTAATACAAAAATTTCATCTGGGTGAATTCTGATATTCTTAAAGGATCCGTTATAATTAAATATTTCCGTCGGCAATCCAATTATGCGTTTAACAAACAAAATTTCTTTATTAACATTATGAGTAAATACAATTATTGAACCTCTTTGATAGAAATCTATCCTAGATGTTGTTATAACAACATCACCATCTGACAAAACAGGCAACATGCTTCGACCAGAGATATTAAACAACCTGAATTGATTAATAAATGGCAATAATTTATTCATTTTAGTTAGAATTATGGACTTTATATTGCCCCAAATCTAACATCAGAAACGTTATCTTTGTAATCTACGCCTTTAGTTGCCCAAAAAATTTGAGAAATTTCATCAACGATTTCAACTAACTTTCTGGCAGAAGCTGAATCTACATTTTGCTTGGTAGTACCAGCTAATTTATTGGCATTCCAGAACAAATTGTGTAAATCAGGATACTTTTCTAAGTGCTCAGATTTGAAATAATCAGACCAAATGATGTTTAATTCGTTTTTAACCTGTTGAGCATGCTCTTCTTTAACATGAATTAATCTAGCAACACCATTGGGCTGAGAAACAGAGGTAACTCCATTAGAGAAATCAACAGCTTCTAGCCTCATTGAGGCTTTCAGCACTGTTTGAGCTGCAATTTTTGCAGAAATTGGATCATAAATGCCACATGGAATGTCACAATGAGCAAACGCCGTCCTAATTCCTAATAAATTATATAAATGATTCTTAAATTTCATAATTAACCCCTTAAAAATTTTTAATTCCAGATTACTTTAAGATGACAAAAGGATCAACTATATTGAAAACTACAAACACTAAAAAATGAGTAATTAAGCATTGTGTAATGATAAGGTGCGAAAAATATATTCATTTATCGGTGTTTTAACTCCATATTTTTTACCAAATTTTGATACTGCACCATTTAAATAGTCAACTTCTATATTTTTACCTTTAAATAAATCAGTTTGCATAGAAGATTGTATGCTTCGGGAATTTGTTTTTAATTGCTCCATTGTAAGATCAACTATATTTGGTTTTAAAGCAATTTTCATTGCAGTCGAAACTTGATAAACTTCTTGTACAATTTCACGAGTCATTTCATAAGTTTCTTTATAATTCATTATAGAATGCATAGAAGACCTCGTAATACACATCATTCCACTTAGAGCACAAATATATATTAATTTACTCCAAATCTCTGATTCTATACTTGAAGAAATAGCAATGTTGATTTTAGATTTAGCAAAAATATCTCTGATAAGAGATACTGTTGGATCGTTAGGTTGAAATTGATTACCTATGATTATATTACAGGGACCACCTTGCTCAACGATTTTTCCTGGAGAAGTAACAAATGAATCTACATAAGTAACACCACTAATAATATTATTCGATGGAAATCTATTTTTTAACAAATCAGAACTTCCGACACCATTTTGTAACGTAATTAAAGATGTTGTTTTAGACATCGCTGATGAGATGATTTCAATAGCATCGGAATTATCATATGCTTTGACTGTAAATAATATTATTTCAGGACTAAAATTAATGGGTACTGAATCATAAGCATCAGATTTCACTGTATAATTCCCAGAAGTAACACTTTTTATTATTAATCCGTTTGAATTAATTTTTTCTAAATGTTCAGCTCTAGCAATAAATTTAACATCATGTCCATTTCTAAATAATACCGAACCATAATAACCACCCACTCCACCAGAACCCATAATTAATATTTTCATAAAAATCCTCCAAAATATATTATATAAAAAATTTTAATTTCATTCTTTGGGTAGAGCAAAAATAATTCATATAAATAATATACTATGTGTCTCTGACTTTTCTCCAAACTACTATTAACTATAGTAGCTTAACTATCTGAATCATTTTTGCTCTAATAGTTTACGATCTATAGCGTAGTTCTTATTTCTTTCAAAATTGTGTGATTAAGTGTGTCAATTATC
>TARA_B100000686_G_scaffold76811_3_pt1 | contig 47497 bp, 46 predicted proteins | sample TARA_B100000686 | Tara Oceans TARA_B100000686 (sample SAMEA2622733) | marine metagenome | biome: marine biome (ENVO:00000447); feature: marine epipelagic mixed layer (ENVO:xxxxxxxxx); material: "saline water (ENVO:00002010), including plankton (ENVO:xxxxxxxx)" | depth 150 m
ATCTGTTTCACGATCTATCATTCCAGTCCAAATCTTTTCATATGTGGCTTCGAACATATTGACATACGGACTACCGCTCCAGAATAGATCCACTTCTGGTGAAGTACGTTCTTGTCGATATGGACCACTGAAACCACTTATTGTGTATCCTCTTACAGCACCAGTTAGATCATTTGTGAATGATCCATCATAACTAGCCGACCAAACCTTTTCATAAGTCTTTGCATACGTTGCTGTAAAGTTTCCAGTGTAGGAAGCAACAGAGTCACTATCAACATACGTATGTGCGTAAGAATCACCATCAAATGCTAATGTGGTAAATATGTTACTGAACGAACCAGCAAACGCTTGTCTGCTGTAAGATTCAACAAACGTTGGTGCATAAATTTTCTGGTAATCTAAGGCACCACTAAATCCTGCTGTAGCATTGAAATCTGAAGAGGCTCCGGAGTATGTGACAAACCCAGAAGCCACAACACCACCAAACAACTTAGAGTATGATTTAGTGTATGTTCCAATATATTGCTCTTGAAAGTTTCCAGTAAATCCATCTGTTCTTATAAACGATGATTCATATGCCTTATCAAATGATGAACTAATTGTTGTTGGCTCATATGCTCTTGAATATTCTACAGTAAAGTTTGTTTCGTAGTTAACTGTACCAGTGCCAGTAAATGAACCTGTTGTTCCTACAAACGTTGATATTCCTGTTGAAGCAAAGTCTTTGGCAAAATTAGTACCCCAAGTTGCAGTGTATGTTGGTACGTAGTTTTTACCATACTCACCAACAAATGAACCGGTATAAATTTGACTATATGCACCAGTAAAGTTAACAGCAGTCACTCGAGTAAACTGTGTGCCTTCAAATGATCTTTGATAACCTTTTACAAATGAGTCTGAATAGGTTGTTGCAAATACATCACCCGTTCCTGATCCAACAAAGTGCTTAACAAAGTTGGTTGCTGCACCAGCAAACCCAACATAAGACTCACCATCAACATCTCTTACAAATGATGCTGCACCACCAAAATCTTTTTGGTAATCTTTTTGATAGTCACCAACATAATTTAAGAAACTACCTCTATATGCTGCCTCAGCACCGGTAAATGCTCCAACAAACGCACCAGTAAATCCAGCCGATCTCTCATATGTTATGTCAAAATTCTTTTGCCAGTTTCTAATATATGTTTGTGCAGTACCGGTATATGTACCACCAACAAAGCTACCGATGTATGGTTCTAATCCTGAAAAACCACCAAAGAATAACAACTTATTAAATGCTGTACCAACAGGAGACCATGCACCTGGTGTGTTACTATCACCACCATAGAATATTGGAGCATTACCACCCTGATATGTGGTTCCAGTTGAACCAACAAAACTTCCACCGGAGTATGCTTTGCTGTAATCTCTAACAAACGATCCACCAAATCCACCAACAAACGCAGCACCAAAGCCAGCAGTTCTTTCAAACGATGTCCGTAAGAAAGCTCTATCACCTTCAAAGGTTCCTGAATAATTTACAGCATAATCTCTAGCAAAGTCGACATTGCCTGTTGTACCTTGATACGATGGACCTGTATATGTCTTAGTATAAGTACCGGTTGGTGTTGAATATGGATCGGTAATTCCACCGGCTCCACCACCGCCTCCACCACCACCGATGATTCCATAATTTTCTATAAATAGCTCGACAGTGTTGGCTGTCTTGATAGCATTACCACCGTCCGTACCAGACAGCCCAACACCTCGAGCAGCAGTAAAGGCATTACCACCTGTACCGCCCTTGCCGATAACATAACCCGAAGGTTTAACTACTATCTTGACAAGATGTGAAATTTCTGATTGAACAGATCCAACAACATTAACAGTTGGCTTAACCATTGTACTCAAGTCAATTGAAGCCTCACTATCATCTTGTGAACCAAAGATGAAGTTCTTAGATGTTACATCATCTTCACCTACTGTAATTGTTACAAGATGCGGAATGTTGTCTGGATCATCTCCACGATCAACTAGGTAGTTTCTCAAGTTCAAGTTATTAACAAAGTATGTTACTTTACCATCAATTGTAGTTGCACCACGACCCAAACCAGCAGCTGATTGTGCAATAATTCCTGTTGACTCATTGCTGTTTAAATTAATGTTGACGTGTTTATAACCAATGTGGAATGCTTTCCACTCACTACCAGTCTTAACAAAACCAGTTCTAACTTCTTTAAATGCATTGTTTTGTACAACATGAAGTTTCTTAATAACTTCCCAGTTATCTTCATATTTAATTTGTACTCTTGGAGCATCAGTTGACATTTCACCTGTGGTAGGACCAACAAACGACGTCGTACCACTATATGGTGTATGTGTATCCAACGTGCCTTTATAACCTTGAGCAAAGTCTTGATCACCAGTGTATGTTGGTGTAAATGGTTTCTGTCTAGTTACTTCGTATGATGCAACACCAGAATATGCTGCAGTCCAACTAACTGGTCCAGCATAATCTTTAGTATATTCTTTAACCCAATTCTTTTGATATGTACCAACATAATCTTTATCGTATGTGGTAATATAATCTTTAACCCAGTTTTTAGTATACGTTTTAACCCAATTTTTGTCATACGATCCAACATAGTCTTTCTCCCAGTTTTTCAACCAGGCCTTGACATAATCTGTACTCCAATCACCTGGAACAGATCCAATATATGCTCCAACATAATCTTTACTGTATGTTGTAGTATAAGTCTTGACGTATGCCTTGACCCAACTCTTCTCCCAAGTTTTTGTGAAGTCTACGTTTCTTGCACCTCGAGGACCAGCATAGAATACACCACCTGAGTTTTGATATGAACCCCAGTTAACAGCAGATGTATAAATTTTTGTATACAATGCAGCATATGATTTCTCATATGTCTTGTTCCAATCTTTTGTCCAGAGCTTAGTGTAAGTACCTTCGAAGGTACCAAGAACATCACCCTGCCAAACCTTATCGTATGTTGTTGTATATGTCTTGACATAGTTTGCAACATAATCTTTATTGTAATCTACAACCCAATTTTTAGTGTATGTCTTAACGTAATCTTTTTGCCATTCTTTGGTATACGTCTTAACCCAGTTCTTATCATATGCTGCTACATAATCTTTATTGTAGTCTGTAACCCAGTTTTTGATATACGTTCCAACATAGATTTGATCGTAGTCTTTGACCCAGTTCTTATCATATGCTGCTGTGTAATCTTTATTCCAATCTTTGGTATATGTTTTGACCCAATCCTTATCATACGCAGCTACCCATGACTTGGTATAATCAACACCTTCAGCATACGTCTTAGTATACACAGCATCATAGTTTTTGGTGTATACCTTCTCGTAATTGGTTTCGTAATTCTTAACCCATGCAGCTGTCCAAACTTTGGTATACGCAGCTGACCAAGCCTTTTCGTAGGTTGTTGTGTATTCCTTAACATAATTCTTTTCCCAAGCAGCTCCATAGGCACCTTCGTATGTTTTCTCCCAAACCTTTGTATAGTCTTTGGCCCAGATTTTAGTATATACTGCATCATAGTTTGCAACATAATCTTTATTATAGTCAGCAACGTAATCTTTTTCCCAAGCCTTTGTCCAAATTTTGGTATAGTCTTTATTCCAATCCTTGTTATATACCGCATCGTAAGTTTTGTTATACAACGCAGTCCAAACCTTACCCCAATCTTTGGAGTATGTTTTGGTCCAAATTTTTGTGTAGACTTTAGTATAATCTTTGTCAAAGTTTTTGGTGTATGCTTTTTCCCAAAGTTTATCATATGCTGTTGCCAACAACCACGTTTTAGTGTATGTTTTATTGTAACTTCTGTTTGCTGCAAAACCACCAAAGAACACTTGACCAACATATGTCTTAACATAATCCTTATTCCAGTTGGTTCCTGTAGGTGTATAGTTTCCATAAAAAACACCATTAGCATTCAACCATGAACCATAATACACAGGACCAAGATATGTTGCAGCATATCCTTTAATGTAATCTCTCAACCAAGACTTGGTCCATACCTTAGTATAATCAACTGAATAATCTTTGTTATAGTCTGCACTATAAATCTTACCCCAATCTCTCGACCATGCCTTTTCCCAAACCTTTGTATAAGCAGCTGAATATGCTTTGGTGTATACTGCATCATAGGTTTTATCATATGCTTTGACCCAGTTTTTAGTATACGTTTTAACCCAATTTTTAGACCAGATTTTAGTATACGTTGCATCATAATTCTTTGTATACACAGCATCATAAGCCTTAGTCCACACGGATGTAAATATACCACCGTATACTTTAACATAATCTTTCGACCAGACCTTTGTATACAGCGTTACCCAATCTTTGTTGTATACTGCATCATAGGTCTTATCGTATGTTTTAGCCCAACTAGCTTCATATGCTTTTGTATAATCTTTCTCCCAGGCTTTGGTATAATCTCTATTCCACAACCCAGCAGTGTAAACCTTGTCCCAACTTTTGAGGTATGTACCAACATAGTTTTTTAGATACTCTGTTGTATATGTCTTGGTCCAGTTCTTTTCATACGTAGCAACATAATCCTTTTGCCAGATTTTTGTCCAGTCTTTGTCATATGTTTTTAACCAATCTTTAGTATATGTTTTGACCCAGTTCTTTTCATACGTACCAACATAGTCTTTGTCGTATGTTTTATCATATGCCTTAACATAGTTTTTGTCATATGTTGTTATCCAATCTTTGGTATATGTCTTAACCCAGTTTTTGAGATAATCCTTGTCCCACGTCTTTGTATAAACTGCACCATAGTTTCTTTGATATGCAGCACCTTGCCATATCTTAGTGTATGCTCTATCATAAGATGCCTCGTATGCCTTAACCCAGTTCTTATCATAGGTTGCAACATAGTCTTTTTGATAATCAACAACGTAGTCCTTTAACCAATTCTTGGTGTAAGTCTTAACCCAGTTTTTATCATAAGCAGCTACATAATCTTTTTGCCAATCCTTAACAAAGAAGTTAGTCCCTTCGAAGAATCCAACGCTAGTTGCTGTGCCTGTCCAACCACCAAGATAAGCAGAGAATCCAACACCCAATCCTCCGTAGTCTTTGTTCCAAGCTGTTTCCCATGTTTTGGTATATACAGCATCATATGTCTTTAGGTAATCCTTTTCCCAAGCCTTTGTCCAATCTTTATTATAAACTGCTGTATAATCTATCGACCAAGACTTTTCATAATCTTTACTCCACGAACCTTCCCATGCTCTTGTGAAGTCAATATTTCTAGTACCATTAGGACCAGCATAAAACACACCACCAGAACCTGCTCGATACGAACCCCAAGCAACAGCCGATGTGTATATTTTATTATACGTTGCTGACCAGCTACCTGTGTATAATTTGGTATAAGTTTTTGACCAAACTTTTGTATAAGCAGCGCTATATACAGCATCATATGCCTTTGTCCAAGCTCTCTCCCATGACTTGGTATAATCTGCATTAAACCCTTGTAGATATGTCTTTGTAAATGTCTCAGATGGTACGTATGCTTTAACCCAATTTTTTGTAAACGTACCAGGTCCAGATGGTCCAGTACCAACATAAGCAGCTACATAATCTTTGTGGTAGCTTCGAGGACCAGCAAACGATGGTCCCTCACCTTGATAGAACTTATCGAATGTAACAAAAATGTTACCATCACCATCAACATAAGCTGACATTCTAAATGAATTTTCAGCAATGCCTCTATATACACCAGTGTATAGTGTTTCTGACCCTTCAAATGATTGGAATGAGGTATAGTTTCTAGTACCAACATAATGAGCAACGTAATCCTTAACATATGATTTTGTTGCTGGCTTATAGAACAATACAGCGTCAAATGTTGCATTATAATCAGCAACACCAGCCCAACTCTTTGCATAATGTTTTTCATATGCTACTTCAGCGCTATAATCTCTAGCACCAATAAATGTTCCATCCCAATTACGAGCACCAACATATTCTTTATTGAAGTATCCAGTGAAATTATGAGTACCAGTATATGACTCTGTACCAGCATATGCTTTGTCAAAGCTAGCTGCACCGGTATAGTAAACACTATCAGCACCTAGGTATGACTTCATTCCTGTGTATGCTTTGGTGTAAAAAGCTGTACCAGCAAACTGAGGAGTAAATGCATGCGTTCCTTCAAAGTCTCTTGTGTATGCTTTTACATACTGAGCTACACCAGCAAACTCTTTAGTAAACCTTCCTAAGTTTAGTCCTGTAAATGATTGTTCTGTCCCAACATACTCTTTCGTGTAGAACACTCCTGGTGAGTCTCCAGTAAAGAAAGCAAGGCGTGTTGTTCCTGTATACGTTGCTGACTCAACAACATCACTTCCATAAGCTCTTGCACCCAAATACGTTTTAAGATATAAGGTATCAAAGTTTGCTGGTGCTGAATATGTTTTTGAATAAGCCACGAATGGAACAAAACCATTCCAATTTGGAGCATATCCAGTTGCTGCTCCAACATAACTCTTGGAATATGTTGCACCCTCGTATGTGGCGTCGGCTGCAAAGCTAACGACGCTTGTATACGCAGTAGAAGCCGAATAAACGCCGGTATAATCTTTAAATATGTTTGCGGCCGCAAAGATACCTGACCACATAGCAGCCTTACCAACATATGTAGCAGTATAATCAGCTTCGTAAGTTTTCGTATACGTTATTGCATAATCAGCAACCCATCCTTGTTCATAGATTGCTGTATATGTTCCGGTTGATCCAACCCAATCTTTGCTATATTGTTTTGTCCACTCTTTAGACCAATTAGCATTATAATCTTTTTCCCAAGCCTTTGTCCATACTTTATTATACTCATGTTCATGAGCATACTCTTTCTTATAACCTGTTTGGGAATTTGTATATTTTCTTGTACCAACAAAGTTCTTGGCATATACGGATGTCTCCGATGTCCAGTTTTTGTTGTACAATGTGAATTTTTGATACGTGGATGTAAATGTACCCATCCACGATAAAGGACCCTCTGTTCCACCAGCATATTGGCCTAGGAAGCCATTATAAAACCCTGCAAATTCTGTGTTATACGCAATAAGGGGATCGTGAGCTCTTTCAGTTCTAAAGGAAATCTGAAAATCTCTAAATGTTCCCGTAGTCGTATTTGCGTATGACCTTGTGACAGATGCCATTTAGAGAATCCTTAACTAAAAGTTTGGTACCAGATATCTCCGTTTGCACCACCAGTAGGAGTCGACGTGCTTACAAATATAGTTTGATTCGACATAGCAGTATTAGCCGCCGCTTCAAAGTGGATTGATGTAGCCTGAATTTCGTTGGTTGTTATTGTGTTTATTAGACCTCGACTAGAGACATTTGTACTTGTGGTATGGGTGGTATTACCAAAAGTAGTCCCGTTTGTGATTCCAACATCTGGTAGCGTCGATGTTTGTACGTTAGCTGTACTATTAACAATCGTGACACCATTAACTTTAAGAGGCATCTGTTCCCTCCAGCTTCTCTACTCTTTGTGATAGTTCTTTAATGGCTTCCAACAGAAGAGGAATTAAAGATTGATACTTGACTGAAAGATGTCCGTTACCATTTTCTTTCACAAGGAAAGGTAGCTCTTCAATAACTTCTTGAGCAATAACACCTAAGTCTGTTTCACCATCTTTAGCATCGTCTGTATTCCACTTAAACATATAGCCATTTATCTTTTGACAAACCTCGAGAGCATTCTCCATCTTCTTGAGATCTGTTTTAAGAGTTATGTCAGATGAGTAACTAGCTTCAACATCACCAAAAGCTCTAACGTTGTTGAAGTAGCCATTTCCCCATGCCTTTGATTCAGAACCAAATTCTAACGTAAGGTTAGCTGTTGGTGCTACATTCGAGGAAATATCTAACTGAGCAGCTGTAGATGTCGTACCTCCACGGAGAGCATCAATAACTGTTGCGGTATTAGCAGTAAATGTTCCGTTAATGTAAGAGTTACCAGAAACCTGTCCATAATTGGTTGTGTTTGGTTGGGCAACATCAGCAGCAGTCAACACAATAGTAGCTTGATCGTAGACGAGTTGATTTGTTCTTTCAATCCACTCACCAAACGTATCCGTTACTATTGTGACATTAGCTCCATTATATGCTGTTTTTGCCATCTTACTTCCTTATTAACTCGTGCAATAGACTTTTGATTTCCTGCATGTCGTTTTTTAATTCTTCAACATCACGTACAACATTTTGTGCCTTAGACTTCTGATGAAGTAGAGCCTCACGTCTATGCATATACGAATGATACTCATTGACATCTTTATTTATAAGACCCATACTCGACATATCTCTGTCGAATGAGGGATTGTCAGATTTAATACGCATTAGATTGTCAGACAAATTGCACGATAATCATAGAGCTCTGGTGGGGTAAATGCTTGGCTTGATAACATTACAATTTTAAATTGCACTTGATTGTATCCAGTCACTCTATTGCCTCCACTGTTAAAGTAAGTCAATACACCATTACGCATTGGATCCTTAAATGCGGTTCGTAACCCTGCCGATCCAACTTCTTGAACCTTGGCGCCTCGTTGGTCAAACTCCATTTCTCTTTCCAGAACAATTACTGTACTGTTAGCGCTTGCAACTCTTTCTAGTTGGAAGAATACATTTGCTGAGAACTCATCCTGACAAATCTTAACAAGATCACCAGCTGCTATTCCAGCGCCAGAAGGACTTACACCAGTTGCAACCAACTCTTTTGAACCAACAACTGCATCTACAGCACCATCTATGAACGTGGCATTCTGAGGTGTATGTGGTAAGTTGAATTCGTAATCTGCAATGTCAAGTTTGTTAAGTTCATCTGTATCTTGATCAAACAACATATTCAACTTAGTCCAGTTTGCCGTCTCTAAAGGTTCAGGATCAAGTTCAGATGAGAACTTAGCATAAACCTCAACATTAGCTGCTCCAGGCTTAGCAGCTGTTAACAAGAATTTCAGATCTTCTGCAGCAAAAGATGTTTCTAAGTTAAACACTTTTGAAACAAATTTAGCAGTTGCATTACCACCCTCTGGATCATGCTCATTAGTACTATCATTGTTGATTATATTTTGATAAGCAACAACATCAAAGGTAACATGATCAACTACAGGAGACATATGACCTTCAGATGTATTCAACTCCAACTTAATTCTTAGTGATTTACTATCAGGTTGGTTTGAATGGGATCTAATAATATGATCCTCTTTTAAGAAGTTTCTTTGATTGAGAGGATATGCCTTTAGGTTTGTTTGACCAGTAGCCGCATTTGCAACCATTGTCTGCGTTACTTTTGTACCAGCTGGGTTAAGAACATACGATAAGTTGTCAAAATAATGGAACGTATAGTCATCGACGGATGTAAGTGATGCGTTTGCATCAGATGTCTCACCAATAATAATATCACCAGCTGAGAATTTAACTGACGAGTTAGCAGACGATTCATCTAATATAATTGTATTGCCTTGGTCTGTAACCTTTTGCTGATATACTGTTCCAGTTGCTACCTCATAAACATATGTGTTTGGTGAAGACGTTGACGCAAACGATGGGAATCCTTTTAGATCCATGTGAGTAGCATTTGTTACCGACTGAACTTGTTTGACATCGTGTGAACTTCCATTTGAAAGAAGAATATACTGGCCAGCTGTTATTGATGTATTAAATGATGTACCAACACCCGTTACTTCACTATTTGTTGTACTAAATGTGACATTACCAGCAAGGTTACCAGAACTATAACCAGCAGTAGTTGTGTTGCCAAATTTAAATACTTTCTCACCAGCTAAGAATGCACCATTCATAGAGTTTGCAGACATAAACTCAATGTTACTGTTTCTAAACTCTACCGAACCCTCAAATGGTGAGAAGTCTGCCATATACAATGTATATTTTAGATCTTCATGTGGTAACGGTGTCCAGTTTCTCAAATTATTAGATGCGTAGAAGAAACCTTCGTGTAAATCTTTAGTTGATATTTTTGTTGGAGTTGCAACATCTGGTTGGCCAACGGTATGCGTCCAACATTCATATAACGGTGTAGACCCATCTGTTAATATTCGTATTGCATATGTCTTGTTTGCTCTAAGGAATACTAGTCCACTAAACTCAAAAGTAGTAACTGCTGTTGCATCGGTACTGGTAGCAACATCTTCAGGTCTTTTATGTACTTTTGTAAATGGTACCACTTTATCAGTAGGAACGTGGTTAACAGTCTCTACTAGCTCAACAATAACACCCATTAATGGATCTTTTTGAGCAAAGTATAGATCGATCTTAGATACAAATACACCTTCTTGTGATTCGTTATCTGGTCGGCTAAGAACGACACCATCATCATTAACTGTCTCTCTTGGTGTACCATCAAGCGTTGAATTGTTGTTTCTGGAAGGACCAAAGCTCCTAGGAGGCTTAACAAAGAATGTTTGAGCTAATGGATCTCCGCAATCTCCATCATCTCCATCTGCCTGATCTCCATCACCATCATCATCTTGAGATATGAAACCAGCAAATTGTGATGTTACTGATTGGCCAACAACAAGACTTCTATTCTCAATTGTATTTTCTGTTTCAACAAGAACATCTGAGACTCTTCTCTTATCAAAGTTAACATTACGTAATGTTAACTCAGAGCTACCCATATCAATACCAAAGTTACTTGAGTTATGAGTACCAATAGCAAATGAGTTGGGTTGTTTTTCAACCGAACTATATGATGGTTGATTCATTGCTACAATTTCATTAGTACCAACTTTAAATGTTTGAGGTGGAATATGTAATTGTACAAAAAGCTCACCACGGTTATTTGATCTTAGAGTAGCACCCTTAACATCAGTTGGCTCAAAATCTTCATGTGTAAATGTTCCACCAGACGACAAAGCAGCGTCTCTAACAGTACATGGTCTGCAATGCTCATCAACATTTTGTTTATCAAAGAATACATGATGGCGTGTTGATGGCTTAACACCTACAAAGTACAACGATATCGTTTGTTCTCTCATAAAGGGCTCAACCCTTATATCTCTAACAAACGAACCCATGTTAATAGTGTCAAACGTTTCAACACTATCAAGAACATTCCTGGAATTTGTAGTAGTTGTAGTTGTTTCTACTGCAAGTGTTTCGTTTAGGATTGTATTAGTAATCTGTTGGTTGAATAAACCATTGCCTCGTTGAACTTGACTTGAACTGGAAGATGTGGTTGTCATTGACGACATTACTTCTTCAATTCGTGATACCTGCACTTCACTTGATGGCTGCTGGAAATCAACATCTTGCTCAACAACTCTTGCAAGGCTCTCAGCGCTTGCACCAAGATCAATTGTTGCCTGAATTTGATCTTCTGGTCTATACCGTGTATCGACCCAGTTATCATAATCAGAAGGCAACATGGTAAGGTTTCCTCTAAACCTATAATTCATTACTGCAACTGTTCTACGTGACGTTGCACTATCAACCTCAGCCAATACTTTGTGGGAGAAAGCAAGAGTAATTGTATTACCAGTTACAGCAACGTTATTTGCTGTTAATGGCTCGTGATTAAGAGGAATACGTATTTGTGTGTGTCTAGGTGAAACTGTACCTAACGCTTTATTAAACGAAGCTCTAAATTCAGGATGCCTCTGTGAAGACGTCTTAGTTGTTTGGAAATTGTCAACCAAAATTCCATTCTTAAATCTATTCAAAGAAGGATCAACTTCAGAAGGAATTGTTAAATCAGTAGCCGATTTTTCTAATGTACTTAACGCTGTTACCTGAGCTATACGTTTGACAGATTCATGAATCTTACCAACATCCCTCATAGTATAGCCTCTGACTTGCTTATCAGCATAGGTTATACGATAATCTGGCCTATCAACATCTTCTGCTTGTCGTGCTGTTAAGGTTGGGAAGACTGGAAGATTAACTTCACCAAGAAGCAACAGTTGAGTTTTATCTGAAGATGGTGGTGTTGGATTATCTGATGCCCTACCTTCGACTATTTGTACTCTACCAGACTCTGATAATGTCACTGAATCTTTACGAGGCAAATAATATTCATAACTTGACACCAAGCGCTTTCTAGGTGCAAAGTTAAATTGTTCACCAGTAAATGTTACTGTATTACTCGGATTTAATGTTGCTGATGTTACATCTATAGACCCAAAACTATTCCAGCTAGCTACTGAGTTAGCCGTATTTGCACATACCCGTCTAAAGTCAATAGAGTCTCTCAAATCAAATCTACTGCCATCTGCAGGTGAAACATATACAGGAATGTTTTGTGTTCTTATTTTATTGGTAGGCAATGTTGCTGTAGTGTCATCAACTGGATAACTATCAACATTGTAAAAACCAATACCACCACCACTAGTATCTGTATTAAATGTCTTGAACACTGGAATAATTTTTGAGCCAGAAGCAATTGTTGGTGGACCTTTACTTGGATTAGCTGGTGTAATCAATTCTAATGACGATATATCATAAAAACCATCTTTCTGATTCTTTTGTAACCTAAAGTGATCAGAGAAGTCGTGAACAGTAGTAGCTGAGTTTGCAGCTAGGTTGGTTGTAACGTGAGTGAATTCATCAGCAACATAAACAGCTTGTAGTTCATGTACATCAGGAATACCCAATGACCATGGGCCTGTAGTTCCACCAGCATTGTTGCTGCAATCAATACGAATAAACGTGTTACTGTGTAGGGTTTTATTTAATTTTTCTGCTGCATTTCTTCTTACGTTAACATAAGCTCGAACATCTATTGTACTCTCGAGAGTATCACCTCTTGATGCATTAAATGTCATTGTTTTTTGGTCAGCACTTATTTGCACATTTGAAGAAGTAGTACCTCTTAAATCTATTGGCATTTGTGCAGGAAGATATCTTTTATATGTCAAACTTCCTGCAGTAGCAGACGCACTTCTATCAACTTGAATAGAAGTATTACTTCTAATCTCTCTTACTTGGAAGTATTCATTATCTCCTGACGACGACGTTCTAATATGATCACCAACTCTTAGCTGTGATGTGAACAATGTACTTGAACCAGTGATCACATTTGACGACGCCGTGATTGTTAATGTACCTGTTCTAGCTGTTGTTTGAGCTGACGCTGAGGTTCCATTAGAAACCAAAAGAACTTCTTTTTCTTCTTCATCAGATAATGTACCACTTGCAGTATAGTCAAATACTTGGTTACCACTTAGTGTAAATGCTACTTGACCAGCTGTGCTAAGAGTGCCATCAAAAATGGTTCTATAATGATATCTAATATCACTAGAGCCACTAGGCTCAAGAGTTTTAACACCCTTCCTCCCAACCTTACGAATATGAGCTTTAAATTCCGGCTCTATAATTTTTGGTATGTCTGGTGCTGCAGTTAAACCAGAGTCTTCTGTTAATATTCCACCAAACCCTTCAGACTCTTCAAGTGTTATTGAATCACCATCGGTTTCACTAGTAACAAACCGCTGCTGAATTATTTGTCTTGGATCATTAACTAAGTCTAAGTCTGCAAATCCTTGTCCAGCATTTGAACCAGTAAAGTATGATATTGCTCTAGCATCATCAAACGACTTACCAGCTGCTAACTGAACATCAAACAAGAACGCTTTAAACAATGCGTTAGGGTCTTGTACCGACGTAGCTGCAGAATCAACAATAATTGACTTTATTCTAGCTCTACCAATAACCGTACCGGTATAAGCTGGACCAGCTCCTGTTACCGTACCGGCAATGCTACCAATCGTTGTGTTTGTAGATGCATTGGTAGTCGGTACTGTTGGAACACTGGTTCCTGCAAATGATATTCTTTTACCTGGTTGATCCATTAAGAAGACTTCACAGTTATTGTTGAAGTCAAATGTACCCACCATCTCTTTTATTCTAACGTAATATCCAAACGATTGAGAGAATGTTGCATCAGCAACATTTGCTGTGTCAGTACCTTTTCTTAGTTTTACTCGAGACTTACCAATTAATTCGTTTCTATAACCACGAACATATCCTACACCTGGACTAACTACAGTAATAACTTCATTAGTATTAGCTGTGTTAGCTTGGAATGTAACTGAAAACTTCTGTTTTGAATAGTTACCATCAGAATCAAATCTCTTTTGTGCCATTTCAGCACCAAGTGCTGAGTATGGATTCTGTTGCCTGGTTTCAATTAAAGAACCTTCACTATTGAATCGAACAAACGGGAAGAATGTATTAGAAGCATCAGATTCTGCAACTGTTATCGATTTAAGCACTGGTGTCAACTGCATTCTATCAGCGCCTGGTGCTTTTTCGTTATTAAACCCTTGTGAGTTGTCTAGAAGAGTAGAATCAGCGTTGCTATTTACAACAGTCTCTTCAACTTCAAAACCAACAACCATATTTCTTGCTACTATTGAGTGTGCTTTAACAAACACACCTTGAGGCTTAACAGTAAGGAAAGATCCTTTTTGGAATAATGTACCCTCATCAACATTCAATTTTGAAGCTCTACCAATAGTATTAAACTCACTATTACCAGTCACCGTAAATGAAGCGTTAGCAATTTCAAGATTAGCACCTGCGTTAATAACAGGAACAAGATTGCCGCCGGTACCAGCAGCAGTAGAAATACTAGCTGTAATAACATCAATGTATCTGTAATCTTGACCAGCGCTGGTCATTGATACTGAAGAAATGTTTCCACTTGCATCCGTTACAATAGAACCGGTTGCATTGGCACCAAATGTTCCAGTAAAAGTAACAATGTCACCATTTGTATAAGCAGTACCAGTATTTGATATTGTAACACCAGAAATTTGACCGTTTGCTGGATAAAATGTTACCTGTCTTCCAGAAGTAAACTTTTCAACATCCTCCACAGTACCATTAGCAAGCGTTGTGTTGCCTGTGCCAGTATATAAACCATATATTGTTTTTAGCTCGGGGTTCTTAACCTCAAAGCCATCAGCTACATCATCAATTGCAAATACCAAATTAGATGTGGCATCAACCAAATAACCATTGGCAAAATTGAATATGTTTACAGCTGCATTGTTTGCTGGAAAGGCATCCTTAATCTTAACAAAATCTTTTTTAGTAAGAGTTTTAGAGACACCAGATACGATAGCCCCATCTTTTAGTATATGGCCAAAACCTCTCTCAATCTGATTCTGAAAAACGCTTTGGACTTGGTTAAGCTCTCTAGCCTGAATTGGTACGGCGGGCTTAAATAGAATCTTTTCGTACTGATTATTAGCGTTAAAATCGTCAAAATAAGGAGTTACATTAAGATCGGTTGATATAGCCATTTATTCTTTCCTGTTAAAACTTTATCACCAGTTTAAGTGCTTCTGTTGTTGTGTTAGACCTACTTACTGGTTCAATATTTTCTAAATACAAAACCTCACCTGATCCATTGTTTATGTCTGGCAATATTGTATCTGTTATAATAGCTGTCTGTGCAGACGTACCTCCAGTTACAATCCTGCTAGAGTCCTCTGCAAAACCAACTCCCTTTAAAGAAGTAACACTAACTTGAGAGGTGTTAGCTGCATAAACTACAGCGTTTCCAGTATAATTATCCTGCGTTAAAACTTCATCCTCAGAAAATGTTCCACCACTAGTCATATTTATACTATATTTAGTAGTCTGTTGGAAGAAGTTAGCATTTGACCTAGTAGCATCAGCAGCGTTTATTCTCAACGCTGTTTGCTTAGCGGTTCCTATTCCTGTAATCGTTACGTTTGATGTATATACAGAGTTTGAAGGAATAAACTGACCAACGGTGTTTGACAATTGAATTACACTTGAATTACTGAAATGTATAATACCCGTTGCACCAGTTACCGAATCTGTAACAGTATTACCTACACCGAGTGTGGCGCTTGCATCCTCATAACTTATTTGGAGATTAGCAAACTGAGGATTTCTAAGTAACCCAATAGTACGGAAATCGTTATCTGTTTGTATATTCTGTTGCTCGTTGTTTGCAAACTCGGTACTAATTATTACATAACGTGCGTAAAGTTCGTTTTTTGGATCAGAAGCATGGCCACCCGGAGCCCCAATAACTGCACGAGCTGTTGCCGTTCCTCCTGAATTATTTCCTTGGACTGTGATTTCTGCATGTGTATATCCCGACCCTCTCTGAATAACTTGAACATTTGCAGCTGTGTTGGTTGATGTATCAATTCTCACTCTTGCCTTAGCACCAGTACCATTTCCTACAACAACTACGTTTGGTGTAATTTCAAACCTTGTTGAAGTATTTGGTGTTGTAGCTAAAGGAGTAGCCAATGTTATAGTATTTGACGAAGCGTCCCAATCACTAATTGTAGAGTACTGACCATTTGAAGCGCCAGCCGTAATATATATTCCACAAGTGTTATAGAAATCATCATTGGATGATAATGTAAAGCTATCTGAACTAATTACAAAGGATGTTGTGTTTGAAGATGATCCATTGGAAACAACAGCACCATTACAAAATACTGAATAACCATTACCAAAGTTTGTTAGTTTATAGTGATCCAAAGCACCGTTTATTGCATTACCCGAAGCATTACTGTGTGTAACAACTGGAATATAGTTATTAGAGCTAAATTTATTGTTTGTAGTATCATCAATGGTATACATAAATCTCCATTGATAACCATCGTTTGTATTGATAGTAATTTGCTCTAATGAGCTTGATACGGTAGAAAATAAGGGTTGTTGATTAGATGCTACACCACCATTATTATCTATACACTTCCAAACGTGCTTATTTGTTCCCTCTGTGGTCGTAATATAGAATTGCGTACCTTCCAAGGTCGTTGACGTATCATCATATTCAACGTATATTGTTCCGTTTGACCAATTATAATTTTGAATTGCAAGAGTTACATCAGCTGACCTAACTTGTTTACCACCTATCATTTCATCATATGTTTGATAAATTGAATTGACTACTGATGTTAATGGAGTTGGTACACTTGACTCTGTATAGTCTACGTGTTTACCATACGTGACATAATATTCATCGGCACTCTCTGTCAACGATTCAACAAATTGATCTGCTGCATTTACACTAAAAGCTGTATATAATTTACTTGCCATTTCCTCAACCCGATTGTGTTATTGACGACTCGGAAATTGATGCCGCAGTGTCAACATATGGTGTTAATACGACCTTACCAAACAATTTGAAACCAGCCGTATGGATTACGTCCTTTAATAGTTTTTCATATTTATCTAAAGAAAACTCCGATAAAACTTGGTATGAGTAAGATTGATAAAAATCATTGTCGTGTATAAAGTTTTCAGGATCACTAACAAATCCAACATCTGTTTGATGGAAACCTTTAGCTACACCTGTACCCTGTACAACAACAGTACCGTTAGCTTGAAGGATTTCCTCATCTGCTGTGCTTCGAAGAATAAACTCTTCTCCTTGATGAAACTTATAACCACTCTCAATAATGCTAACTGTATTAATTAGATTGTTTCCTGTTTCAACTATAGCATTAACATTAGCATTTAAACCAAGTCTTTTTGATGTATCATAAGTAACAAAATCGTCGGTAGCAGACGTATATACTTCAAGAATATTTAGTGACTTAGAGTTGTTGTTAGATTGTAACCTACCCCAGGTACTATCTGTTGGTCTAAAGTCTTTTGGTGTAATCATTCTCATTGTTATTGTATTGTTTGCTGTATTAGATGACAGCACTTCACCAAATGCTTCAAAGTCAACTGATGTATTTGTTTGTGTAGCTACTGTATTTACTGAATTGGCAGCTGCTTTTCCAAGTTGCGTTATATTAGCTGTTGTAAATGTAACACCATGACCAGTAGCAGTAACTATTGACGAAGAGTTGATTGATCTTATCTCACTCAATGTCAAAGCGGTAGAATTAACAACAGCGTTTACAATTGCATACGTATTAACAGTACTGTTAACAACTTGAACAACACCATCACCAACAGTAAAGTTTTCTGTGTTAGTACTACTAAAGTTTGAGAATGTTAATGTTTGTGCCGGCCGGCCGGTTACTTGTTTAAGAACCTCACCATCTTGTATTCCTTCAAAATCTAACGCTAGATCAGTGTATTTAATTTTAACATCATTACCAAGGAAGCCATCTAAGTATTTGGTTTGCACCAACACTGGAGGATCAGCTGTAAATCCATCACCAGTATCTACAATCTTAATAGAATCAATCTGCCCAAAGTTTTCACTATGCATAGTTAATGCTTCAACCAAAACATTGCCTGTGTTTGCAGTTGCAGACTTATCAAACCCTAGTGCTGTTGCATTTAATCTTGTGTTAGCAAACGACTCTGTTATATAGTCTGTATTAACATCGAGAGGCACCAAGCTCCTAATATCATTTATCTCTATATTGGCTGTTACTGTGGGTGACCTGTTACCTGTTATGTCTGCTATTGTGTTTGATGTAACACCTCTAATCATTGATTGTGCAACTTGAAACATACTGCCATCGGCGTTTGTCATACCAATAATTGTTTCACTGGTATTAGATGTATTCAGCTTATCAGCAAGGAAAGTAGCAGTCACAAAGTTATTAGTTGTATTAGCTACTGTAGCATTAATTGAATCGTTACCGTTAAGTATTAATGTGAATGATGTATTGGCAGTACCAGATGTCTCATACGTTAACTTACTACTACCATCTTCTTGCAACATTTTATCACCATCTTCATATAAGATGTAGTCTTCCATCATAAAGTTGCCTTCTGTCTCAAATACAATCATTGAACCATCTGTTGTACTGGTACCTGCATTTGCTGTAGTAGAGACTCTCCCGTTGGCTACTTCTATAGAACCATCAAACATCCTAATAACACTTTGACTGTTTGCTGAAGACAACATATTCTCTACATCAGAAGTAAATCCAATTTCTAATCTAGGGTAGACAATTGTTTCATATGTTTGGAAGTTATTAGCTGGTCTGGTTAATTCTTCAACATAATCTTCTTCTAATATAATTTTCCCTTTATCGAAAATATCTTCTAAAACAATCTTTTCATTAGTTGCCTCACCCTCAATATAATTTACTGCACCACGTTCTGTGTTTTGTATGTTAGTAACAGTAACAATATGATCAGAAACAGCCACATTACTAAAGAAAGTGTTAGTTGAGTAACCAGAACCCTTACTCTTTAGTTGATATCTTGGAACACCGGATGCTTGTTTTAATCCTGTTACTAATGCACGACCAGGAATAGCATCCCCATTTAGCTGTTCAATAATAACTTCTTGCCCCAATGAATAGTCAGGTCCAGAATACACAAACGACAAATCATTAAGTGAGCCATTAGTCCTTACTCTGTCTGTACCATTAGTTACAAGTTCATTATCAACAAATTCACCCGTGAGATCAGCAAGAAATAGAACATGAATAATACCAGGACCTAATAATTCACGAGTTGTACCTGTCTCTACTACAAACTTTTGCTTATTGTGGTTTCTACCACGTGTTTCAACTATGGCAGCAACGTGGGCAGTAGCACCTGATTTTGATCCTTCAATATTTGATCCTAACAATCCTTGAAGTGTGCTGTTAGTTTCACAATAAGTTTCTATGTACCTTGGTTCAACAAACTTTGCATCAGAAGCCTTAAAGATATGTTCTGGAGGAAGATAGAGATCACTATTAACACCATATAATAATCTAAAGAACAACTCGAGAGCTCGTCTTGATCCCTTTGACCTATACAGGTCAAAGATATGTTTGATAAGAAATGGAAAGTCTACTGTTGTTTCTTCAGGTATACTAAACAGATATGTCTTTTTAAATCCAGCCAAAAACGTTGCTGTTGTCTGATCAATGTCTGTTTGCTCAAGTAAATCACGTGAAATACCCAATGATTCATCATCTTGTTCAAGAAACTCATAATAAGCACGTAAGAATGCAATGAAAAGTTGACCATCCTCAGATTCATATATCTGTGGAAACTGACTCTGTACAAATATAGATATCTGGTCATGTACCTCAGTGAGAGCCATTATAACAGTTCCTGTTCAACCTTTACTAATGTGTCCTCTGTCCGAATTCGGATAATATCAGTGTTTCTACATTGAATATCAGCCTTCTCTGGCCGTACAAACACTTTAATTGAGGTAGTACCAGTAGAGAAGGAGTTAATTACTAAGTTAGATATTGCAAGTTCACCCGTATCATAGTTTACCGAGCCAATATCATTTTGTAGAATTGTTAAGTCTGTTGTATTGGCCGTAACAATCATTAATGTACCTTCACTGTTGTCTCGTATAGATGCACCAGCGGTTCCCTCAAAAACAAATATCTCGGACTCAACTGCAGGTGTCGACGAGTTGATAAACCTATCTTGTGTTTCAGCATTAATTGGATTATCAACTTTAATAGCATTATCAAACTTTAATGTTTTAACATACTTTCTGTTAATAGTTGGAACAATTGTTTTTGTTAATTTTACGTCAATATCATTGCCTAGTATTGATGTATCCGACTCATTTATCTTTTCAATTAGTTTACTTCTTCTAAACACAGTATCAAACACATCTAAATTATCAGCATTGAAGTCTGAAATAGCTGTTTCTACAACCGACTGTATTTCACTAGATTTTTGTGATGTAGCATTACGATTGTACCTAACATTAGCGTCAACCTTAACATTAATAAACTCAGGATCTTTAATTTCAGGTATTATTCCTATAGGTACCTTAGGTTTAATAAAATTAATCATATCTTGTTTAATTGTATCAGGAATAACATCAAACGCAGAGCTTCTTGAAGCAAGTATTACCTTACCAAACTGTGGTGGATTTAAATCTTCTCCACCAAACACATTCATTGATGTAATATCTGTAAACTCGTTCTTTATAATTGTTCTGTAATCTTCTTTTGTTACAGCCCTCTCTTGAGTTGCTAAGGCTCTAGGTGCTTCAAATCTAATGTCATCTAATTTTTGGAATTCAGCACCACCACTTGCTCTTGTAACCAAACTAACACTAGCAGGATGACCAGCAACACCGTCTGAAGTAAATGCATTAGCTCCATTAGGAGATGTGCCGGATGATACTCTATATTGTATTTCAACAAGATTTCCGTTAATGACTTTATTACCAAACGTACCATTACCAAATTGTACATTGTAGCTACCATTAGCAGCTGGCTCAATGAAGAAAACATTTGATGTACTTGTTACACCAAACAACGAATTGGCTCTGGTATATGTCGAGTTGGTTGAATCTGTATTAGATGCTCTAACCTTAACTGTGATACTACTAACATCAACATCAAAGTTGTTTATATAATACGTTTGATTGCCATTGGCTGTTTGATTAATCTCAGTTATAAGCTCACCTTCATAAATTGCAACGTTGCTAGCTACATAACCATTGTTGGCATAAACAGTAATGTTATTATTGGTAGAAAATGTATATGCAACACCACTAACTGTGCTAGTAAATGTTGAGAATCTTGGTATTGTGATGGAGTGGGGATTAGAAGATGGATTTACATCAATATCAACAAATGCAACTGAAGATTGGTAGGACTGTGGTGTATAATTAAGTGTTTTGGCAATAGAGTACACACTATCTCGAGCGTTTGCACTATCAAGAAACATTTCCGATGCCACTTTGTTCAAGTATATGTTATTATAATACGTATTATAAGCAAGAACATCTAACAAGACAGAAAGTGATGATCCATCAAAGTTATAATCACTGAAGATACTTTGACCTTCAAGATATGTTTTGATGTTTGATTTGATTGAATCAAACTCTAAGTTAGCTACTATGAGCTCATTGTTAGTGGGCATTTACTACATCCTTCAGGTTTGCCTCTATGTGTTGACTAATTTCATCATATGTCATTCCAAGGTAAACTCTCAACAATACTCTAGGTTCATCAAAGTATGTAACTGAATGCAATTCGTCTGTATTCAATATTACAATATCATTATGATATGATACCTCTGTTTCATAAACTAAATCGTGAACAAACCCTTCATAACGATAATATTCAGCATTGCTTTCTTTACTATTATTCTCCTTAGCTAACGAATAAAAATACACAGGAGAATGCTTGTCACCAGCCAATGCTATATTTATAGAGGAATATACATAGGGTGAATCTCTATGTGGATCTAACGGCAAGTACGTGTTAAATATCCCCATCGACAATTCAGGTGGATCTAATTTCATTCCCTCCAATATTGGATCTGCCACCTCATGCAATAACTCGTCACTGAATTTTTCTCGATCTACTCGTCTCCAATCAAAGTATGGTTTAACTTTTCTTTTCTCAAATCCTTCTTTACCACGAACAACATGTTCCTTACTATAATCAACGCCCGTCACACAATCAGGCTGTCTTGATTCTCTCACCGTATAATCATCATCTGTAAAACTATTTAAAACCTTTTCTCTCACACCTGGTGGTACCAAGTTACCATTCAGCTTTGTAAAATATTTATTATGTTCTAGTATCCTCATTATCTCGTCCGTTCAATAAAAGCCTCAATGCTAACCTCCTCTAACAATCTTTTGATTAAGAAATTGACAGTGATGCTAGCACCATTACGATCTGGTTCAAAACTTATCTTAGAACCAAGAAACTCAACTCTTGGTTCATGGTTGTGCAATGTTGTTTTTATTTGCTCCTCTACTCTTATTTGTAGACCAGGATCAACATTTTCAAACAACAAGTCATTTAACCCCCCACCAATGGTTGGTTGGAAAGGTCTTTCTAAGGGATTTGTCAACAATAACATTTTTACCGATTGCTTAACTGAATCAGCATTGGTCTTTTTAGATACTTCACCAGTAACAGCATTTCGATCAAAATTTGAATTGATGTCAATATATACAGGTGTTTCTGTTGCCCTGCTTAATTCTGTTCTGATAGCTACTTTACTCATGAGCCAACTTTAAACCCTTGTCCAGCATTAAATCTTATCGGAAGACCAAATTTCTTCATGTTTGCATTAAACTCTTCTGGAGTTGTTTCTGGCTGATCCTCAAAAGCAGGGCCTCCTTCAGGCTCATCACCAGAGAACTCACTAGTTGGGTCGTCTCCTGCAGGGAACGAACCTAACTTCTGACCCTCGGTCAATGGATGACCAAGACGACTAAAGAAGGCCTCTATAGGTGCATTAAGTGCTTTTGTTTTACCAGCTAGATCTTTCTCCAATGCTTCCATCTGTGAACTATTTATACTCAAACCTGTAACTGGATCTTTAACGATTTTTCTACTTTCACCAGCTGGTGCCTCTGGTGCAGGAGGTGCTTTAACTATAGATCCCAATGTTTTAAATACATCCTGCATGGCATTAGTTCCATCTGCTAACAACTGTCGACCAGCACCAGAAGCCTCCTTCATTTTAGCCAATGCTGCCTTTCTACCTTTTTCATGAGCAGCATTGAATTCTTCCATAGTAGTAAATCCTGAGGCTGCCAATGCAGGTCCCGAGTCACTATCTGCATCTTCCACTGTTTCAAAAACGACATTTTCACCAGTAGCTTCATCAAACTTAACTTCTGTTGATACTGGCAACTGGAATTTAGAAAACACTTGTCTTCCAGTACCAATCAAAGCACCTGTTAATTTTAGGAAAGGATTCTTTGTTACTGGAACAGGATCTGTTGGAATATAATCAGGTATTGCTGACTCATCTGCCTCATCAACAACAGGAGCCGTAGCTGGTTTACCTTCTAACGTAGCAATTGTCTCAACACCTATTTCAGCACCATCTTCATCAAATATTTTTCGTTCTTCAAGTTTAAAATTAGGAATCATCTTTCCAGGATCAAATCCTGACGGAGCTCCTATACCTATGTCCAATTCTTCACCACCACCAAACGGTAACGATGGGACTTTTCCTTTCAGTGCTCCGAGCGCCTTATCAGCAAGACCAGCAATACCTGCATCTAAGCCGCCTATACTAGGTGTTGGCAGGGCGGCACCTACATCAGCTGCAATCTTACCAACATCGGGTACCTCCACACCAGGAGGAAATTTAGCCCCTGATAGCTTACTCGTAAGCCCAGCAACATCAGTTGAAACGCCTGTCAAAATCTTACCCATTTCTTCCTGCAAACTGATTTTGGGTATCTCTAACTTCTTAGCTTTTTCTAACATACCAGAAACAGAACCTTCAATTGCTGAAGCTGCCCCATCAAGTTTTGTAGCTAAATCTGCTGGGCTTAAATCAGCAAAGGAAGTGTTACCTATATCACCAGCTTTTTCTTGTAGCTTTGCTTTGATATCTAACAGAGTTGCATCTTGACCTGACTCAGCTAATTTAGTTTGGAAATCAGCAAACGCTGCTGCAGGATCAGGACCTCCTCCTAATCCAGGTACCTTAGGAAGTGATGGTATCGATGGTATAGTTGGTGTGTTTGGAATATTCGGAATGTCTGGAATGTCAACCATCTCTTATCAATCTCCTATAAAGATGTTTGGTGAACCACCTGCGGTTGCTGGAGCACAATGTGTACCTCCTGCAGACGGACATAAACCATCTGCTGCAGCACTATCTGCAGAATTGTTCACACAAAGTTTACCACTTGCAAAAACATTTTTGCTTCCTGCTATCAAATTACCAGCACCATGTGTATTAGGATCACCGTTTACTGATTGTAGCACTCCGTTCATAAAAACAGTAGATTGACCACTAACAATTGTTGTAGCACCACATACTCTTGCATCTCCATGTCTGTGTGTTGCTGGCATTCAAGTCTCCTACGGGTTCAAGTCAATTCTAGTTGACTCAATAACAGTATTGGCCGGCTTAGTATTTGTACCAACGAGAAACTTAGCTGCTGTATCCATTTCAATATCACTTGTTGCATCGACATCAACATGATCACCAGCTGTTATTTCAGTATTGGCACCTGAGTCCATATCCACCTTAGCTGATGCGTCAAGATTAAAGTTAGCTGACGTTTCAATGTTTGTATTGGACAATGTACTGATGTTTAATCGACCTGTATTTGCATTTTGTCTAAGACCACCACCATCAAAACATAAAGCATCTTCACCAACAAGATTATTTGATCCTACTGTAATATTACAGTTAGCACCAGTAAACAATGTTAATGAACCTCTGATAATATCTCTTTTCCAGGCATTTGTGTTTATGAATACGTTTGCACTATGAGTTGTGTTTGATGTACCAACAATCTTCTCTTCGTTTGTACCCTCAATAGTCTTTTGGTTATTCTTTGTTATTCTCTTTCGTTCGTTACCATTGATCTGTGTTGCCTTATCAGTCATCACAACCTTTTGTTCATTACCTTGAATCTTTGTAATCATATCACCATGAACATTAATGTGATAGTCACCAGCAACCTCATCATACCTATTGCCTTGTACATAAACTCTTGCATCACCTTGTACAGTAAGATTCATATGACCTTTAACAAGAACATGCTTACCCTTCATTATTATTTCATATTCATCACCAACAACCTTTGTTGTCTTTGATCCACTAGGATGTATTTCACAAAACGAACCAGATGTATGATACTCATGTATTCTTTCACCTTCAGGTGTATCATCAAACTCCTTAACGTGACCTGATTCAGTTGTGTACGTATGATTAAATGGATACTTTGAAGAGTTAGGATATTGAGTTGGTGCTTGACCATTCTTGTTTTTCTTCAGCTCCCAAGGTTGTTGTGTGTTATCATAATCCAAGGGATCAGAGTTCTCTTCTGCAGTTGATCCTCCACCTTGTCCACCATAACGTGGTACAGGCTCATTCCAACGATGTCTAAAGTAGAATGAGCCTTTAGGTCCAGCGTTGATAGTATCATTTTTGGGTTCTGCTGGTCCTTCTAAATCTCTTACAGAAGGTACCTGAGGAGGAACTGCAACAGGAACCTCTGTTATCCTATCCCTCGTTTTGATTGCTAATGACTCTTCACCATAAGCTGTATCACCACGAGCTAGTTTATTGACACCACTTTGATTCATATATTTTTCTTTTGGATATACACCAAGAGGATCTTGAAACCCTATTCCGTTTGCTTCTTTTTCTGTAGGAGCACCATACATTGTACCAATAATAAATGGCTGTTGCATTTCTTGACCATCAGCAAAGAAACCAAAACACCACGTTCCTTCAACAGGTCCAGTTGGACTATGACCAATACCACTTTGTGAACCGCTGTTCATAGGCATTAGTGGAGTAGCCCATGGTAATGTATTTACTGGGATTTGAGATAGATCATCGTTGTGTACTCCAAAAGCACGCACACGCAACCTACCAAGATTCAATGGATCATTTCTATCTTCTACAACTCCAATAAAGAATTGTACAGACTTTAGAAACTCACCTGCATAATTAGCCATTAGGAAAACCCTCCGTTGAAACAGTCTTATCTTTTATAAGGCTCAAAGATGTTTGATGATTTTCGGTATCAAAACTATTAATAACATCCGAAACCAACCAGTTGCCTGAAAATTTTGTTGGTTCTATACGTTCTATTCCCGATGTACCAGCCATTTCTGGTATACTAAAATCAACAACTTGGCCAGGCATTAAATCTGTATCACCCAATATAGTTATAGAGCATGTCATGCTAGTTAGTTGTTGTGTGTATCCCATTCTGTGGCCTTGTATGTACTCAAAGAATTGATTATATCTTGAGTTGTCCTTCAACAACAATGTTTCATAATTATCATTTGTTTGAAATATCTTTTGCCACTCTTTATCAACTAGAAATGTTTCACCTAGTGTGGCTGCTCTATCTTCAGTACGATAATTATAATGTATATCAGTAAAGTTTTGATTAATTAAATTTATAGTTCGAACTTTGTTTTTAAATGCTCCAGATGCAGTGCGTTCTAATGTATCTGCAAGATTAACGCCTCCTATGTTTTCTACCTTTCTTAAAGGATCAACAGGATCAGTCATATCTTCAGTAGGTTTATAGGAAAACACTAAACCATTTTCTTTTACCTTACTAATACCCTCTTTAATTAGTCTCTCTATATTATGAAAACAATACCCATCAAAGGTTTCATAATACAAGAACAAATTCATTGGTGTACCCTTACCTAAAGCTCTCCTTGCACAAAACTCAATGGCATCATCTGGTTGTAATCCTGGAATAATAAAATCTTGCATACCATCTGTTGGATGTACATCAAAAGGTCTTACATTAAAGCTAACAAATGGAGAATATACTTTATCACCAAAGTAGTTTTTATAAACACCATTACTAACAATATCATTTAAATATATTGAGGCTGCAGTTTGACCATACTCCAAATTTGTGAATGCTCTGTTAACACTTCCAATTGTACTAATTAAAGACTCTTTTGTTACACAATGCATTGTTAACAAGGATGTTTGGTTTTGTTGAGAAAAATCTATACCATCAATATGATGTACAAACATCTCAAGTCTTACTTCTTTCTTCTCCGGAGTCTTAAAATGAAGAATAAGAAACTCTTGCCCTTGTATACCTATTTTGTTATATCTTGTTAACGTACCCTCTGACTCAGTAAACTCCACCGTTGCTGTTATATGATTGCTATTCAAACTTTGTATAACAGATAACGAAGGATTGTATTTTAGAAGATCAAATTCTTGCGTTTTCAATCCTTTTTCATCAAGGACAAATAAAACACAAGCAAGTATCTCTGGTTTACCAAGTCCGGGTTGACTAGCCATCTGTCTTAAATAATCTCTTTAAATCTGCCATAATAATAGGAAGGTATTGTGAATCGATTAATTTTATAAATCTTCTGTTTTCATTAATACGATCATAATGATTATAGGCATATACTGGTTGATAGTCACTAGCAAGAATATATTTTGCACTAGTAGAATATGTAAACGTATCTTCTGATATAGTAAGGTCTTTTGTCTTGTGTTCATAATGTAGAACAGTAGCTTGAGCTGTTGGAACGCTCCCATACTTCTTTGTCATCCATCTATCAAACTCTCTTTGTGACAAAGGCCACTCGTAGTATGGATCAATAGAAACATTTGGTAACAACACTACCCAAGCTAGTCTTGGATCGTCATAATATAGCTCTGCAATAACGTCAGGCCTAGTGTGTTCTGATTGGATAACAAAGTCGTTCAATGCAAAATTAACATCAAATGTAAAGCTAGTTAGCTTAATACCTCTTATAATATCAGTAATGTCAACATTTTTGAAGTTTGTTTTTGGTAGTTTATTAAAAAGCATTAGAATGGTCCTACTTGCACGGCGCCTACAGGTAGTGTTCCTCCACCCTTACTTGGATCATAATCATCACCTCTCCAAAAATCAATCTCTTTAAAACTAAGAGTGAGATCTCGACCTAATGGTTGACCATCTCTGTAAAATTGCACACCTTCTGACGTATGATTTATTGCAACTGATGTCACATGACAAGGTTTAAACAATATTGTATTCATTGCAGCACCAGTTGACATCGAACCTGTAAGCAATGCTAAATGAGCCTCATGAGGATAGTTTAATGTTAAACCACCGGTTGTCTTATTTCGTATTGGTAATGACCTTTGTCTAATAATGTTTGTTAGTTTATTAATTTGGTAAGCCTCTTGCTCGTTGTTTGGAATTAATTTAAACGTAAAGCTAAAGTCTCTAAGATTAACTCCTCTGAATATTGCTGTAATATGAGGATTAGGAGCTTGACCCAATGCATTACCAATAACCGCTGCAATGTCTCCACCTCCACCTACTGCTGCAGCAACAGCAGCTGCCGCATCTGCAGGCTTCATATCTTTCATCTTTGAGGCACCTGACTTGATCTTCTTTCTTACCTCTCCAATATATGCATTCATTGCTTTAAAACCCTTCTCTTGAAAGGTTCCTCCAGAACTCATTGCAGCACCAATTGTATCAATGCTACCAGCAATCTCCTTAGCGGCAGTTCCCATCAGAGCTCCAAGATCCATACTATCATAACTTAACTGTAGACTATCTTGAAGACCGTTAGTTGGTAGTGGTAATATGATCTGCTCTTTGACAACATACTTTTTTTGCTTTGCAGCAGTGGCATATTTAAATTCTTTGAATGTTAGTGAAAAGAAATTGTAATCAGACGAGTCCATTGGAAACATTACGGTCTCAGCCTTGCCCTTACTGGCAATAATTGCCTGAGGATCGTTAATTACTTTCTCGTGTTGTGAATTAAGTGCCATATAAATAATCCTATGAGCTACAAGGGATACTACAAACCTAAATATCCATCTAAATACAAAGGTGACCCCACTAATGTTATTTATAGAAGTTTGTGGGAACGTAAACTAATGATTTACTTAGATAATCACCCTGAAATAGACCAATGGTCGAGTGAGGAATTTGCAATACCATACAAAAGCCCAATAGATGGTCGGTATCATCGTTACTTTCCAGACTTTTGGGTAAAAAAGAAAGACGGACAAGTAATGGTAATCGAAGTAAAACCTAGAGCTCAGACTGCTCCACCAGATATAAAGAAAAAGAATGCCACACCTACAGGTCGAATTAGTAGGAGATATTTGAGAGAAGTAAAAACATGGGGAATAAACGAAGCCAAATGGAAAGCAGCAAAAGAGTTCTGTGATGATAGAAAATGGGACTTCAAGATAATGACTGAGAAAGAGTTAGGTATCTAATGGCTTACTTATTTGCTGATTTGTTGAATCAAGCACCAACACAAATACGAAACAACGTTGCTGATGCAAGAAACTGGATTCAAGGCAATGTTCGAACTGTACAGCAATCACAGATTACCAACGCACCATCTGAGAGAAGAAGCAGAGTACCTCCTTTTGGAGGGATGTGTATGTTTGGATATAATGCAAAGACAAAAGACAAATTACCATATTGGGACAGGTTTCCTTTAGTTATTCCTATAGGAGGAGCTCCTGGTGGATTTATGGGTATGAACCTGCATTATATTTCACCCATAGCACGGGCAAGATTGTTTGATGCTATGGATCAAGCAGGGATAATTAAAGACGGCAATATACGAGCGTCTTACGAGCTGTTAAACAAGGCTTCACGTCTAAAACTATTCAAGCCGTGTGTGAAAAGATATCTAAATAACTATGTAAAAACTTCGTTCATATCAATCTATCCAGAAGAATGGAACGTAGCATTATTTTTACCAACAGAGAGATTCGTTGGTGCAGGCAAAGGTAGAGTTTATGCAGACTCTGCCGATAAAATAGGAAACATTTAATGGCTGATCTTCTTAATAAAGTAGGAGTTGGACTGGGAGCAGTCGGCGCTGGAGTCAATGCTGTCAGTGGATTATTAGGAATGGGAGCTGACGGAGGTCAGTCTAAGTTTGCTGTTAGCAAGTTGAATTCAAAACTTGGTGAGTTAAACGGCTTACAGAAAACATCTTTATATCTTGTTGAAATGTCTGTGCCTCCATGTATTGCTGATCAATATAGTGGTCCAGATATGGAGACAATGGCATTTTTATGTAACTCTGCAGTTCTTCCTGGTAGAACATTTGCACCAATTGAATATAAGCCCCATGGATATGGATTTAGAGCCAACAGAGCAAGTGAAGCAAGAGTTAATGACTTTTCATGTACGTTTTTTGTTGATGGTGCAAACTTTACGTTAAAATATTTCAACCAGTATATGAATGCTATGGCATACTCAGATTATTCTAAAGGTGTTGATAGTGTTAAACCAGGTTCAATTCCAAACTCTCCAGGTCTTAGCTTGTACAGAAAAGAATATATTTGTAACATAACAATATCAACCTTTGATGTTGCATCAAATAAGGTGTTATCATATGAGATGAGAGAATGCTTTCCGTTACAAATGTCTGATGTGCAAATGGAGTGGGCAGCTCAAGATAGTTTTGAATCGTTGGCTGTTGCATGGACATATAAGTATTACGTATTTCGTGAGATTGACCCGCCGCAAGTACCAGCTAATCCAGCAGGTATTCTTGGTCAGATCAAAAACGGAATAGGTCAAGTAAGCAGGTTGTTGAATAGTCCTGCGGTAAGAAACACAGCACAGGTATTGAGTGTGGCGCGTGCCAATTTTTAATTAATGGAGGAATATAATGGGATTACCAGTAATCCAACACCCGATCTTTGAATTGAAAAGACCATCAACGGGTGAAAGTATAAAATACAGACCTTTCTTAGTCAAAGAAGAAAAGATCCTACTCATAGCTCAACAAGCAGCTGATCCTAACAGTTACATTACAGCTATCAATCAAGTACTAACAAATTGTATGATAGATTGTACACCAACTGAATGGCCAGTTGCTGATACTGAGTATGCATTTTTACAACTAAGAGCAAATAGTGTCAAGGACTCTTCTAAAATAAACATTTTTGATGAAGAAACAGAAGATTGGGTTGAGGTTGAAGTTGACCTAACAAAGATGGAGCTTAACTCTCAGTTTAAGGCTGGACTAATTGACGTGTCTGACGACATTAAACTTGAAGTGAGATACCCAAGATATGAAGACCTTCTTATTATTCCAGATGGTGAGTCGATGATGGGCAACTCAGAATTTGTTGTATCATGCATCAAAAAGGTTTACCAAGGTGAAGAGGAGTTTGATCTAAGTGACTTTAAACCAAAAGAAGTCACTGAGTTTCTCGATCAATTACCAGCAAATGCATGGGCTGATGTTTCAGAATATCTTGTAACGTATCCAAGAGTAAAGCTAGATGCTGAGTACACTGTTAAAGTTGGTAAGAAGAATGTAAAGAAAACTAGGACGTTGGAGGGTCTGAACGATTTTTTCTAGTAGCGCTGGGCCATAGTACGTTAACTAATTACTACATTTCTACGTTCTCAATGGTTCAGCATCATAAATATAGTATAACAGAGATAGAAAACCTATATCCTTTTGAACGTGACTTATACTTCGATATGTTAGTACAACATGTACAGGAATTACAAGAAGTGTCGGAGTAGTAGATGGTTCAAAAGAAACTGCAGAAAGAATCGACTTATAACAAGTACGATTTAGATGGGGATGGTGTTGTGACTGATGAAGAACTAGCTAAAATGAAAGAAATTGAAGAACTCGAAATGCAAGAAGATAAGGCCGATGCTCAAAGACGGATGGCTTGGATCTCTATGATTTGCATTATTGTGTTCACGATTATATTAATGATCCCAGGAATTATACCTGAAACAAGATTAAAGCTATTAGGAGACTTGTCTGCTTTGTTCTATATTGCTATGGCTGGTATAGTTGGTGCATACATGGGTATGACAGCATATATGAGCAAAAAGTAAAGTATAATGGCTATCAAAGACCAGAAACAACAAGTTCAAATTCTTCAATCCATCAATGCAACATTGATGGAACAAAAGAGGGATATTGCTGGTCTTCGAGTTGATTTACAGAAGCAAGCAAAAAGAGATCGGCAGACTTCTGCCGAAGAGGCAAAAGAACGTCTCAAGCAAAAGAAAATGGGTGCGGCCAGAGACATGCCGAAACCTATGCAAAACATTGCTGCTCAATCCAATAGAAAAAAAGCAGAAATGGGTGGCCTAGCCAAGATGCTTGGATTGGGCGCCCTTGGAGCTAGCATAGGACTAGCTTTCCAAGATGAAATAATTGGTGGCTTTAAATCAGGAGTAAAGAGTCTAACTGACACTATGTTTGGTAAGGATTCTATAATTGGTGATGCTCTAAATGGTGTTGCTGGTTTACTTGATGAACTAAAGAATCCATTAGGTGCTCTAACTACTGGTTTTGCTGTTGGTTTGAATCGTTTAAGCAAATTCACCGACCGCATGTCGAAAGTTGATTTAGGAGATTCTCTTAAAAGAGCATTAGGTATTCAAACCAAAGGTCCAACTCCTACACCTTCTCCAACAACAACAACAACAAAAGCTACACCAGATAAACCTGAAAAAGTAGCACGAACTGCACAACAAACGCGGATTGAAAGTGACGATCGTGGTCGAAACCTATCGGAGAAGCAGAAAGCCGAACTTGGCAAAAAAGGGCTTGGGGTAAAGAAAGACGGCACGCTTGGAAAACTTGACCCGGATACTGGTAAGTTCATGGCAAAGGGCGGCGGTGTTAGTGCCGCCGATGCCAAAAAAGCATTAGATGATGTAGGGGCTAAAGGACCTTCAGCCAAAGCAGTTAAAATGGCTGATGAAGTTGAGGCACCAAGAGCAAGAGCATCACAAGCTAAGGTTGTTGGACCAGGAACAGCACCAGCTGCAACATCTCAAGCCGAAGTTGATAAAAGAATGGCTGCTAAGCCAGGAGCCGCGCCAGCAGCACCAGCACCTGATGCCGATGCTGCTAAAGGAGCAGGTGCGGCACCAAAAGCAGAAGCAATTAAACCAGCTGGGCCAGCAACTACCAGAACTAAAACGGGCTCTTTTATGAAGTTTGCTAAGAGGGTTGGTGGTGTGTTAAAAGGTATCTATGATACTATAGTAGGAGCAGCAGCCAGGTTCGGCAAGATGACTGGAATGAAGTGGTTAGCAAAAGGAATTGCTAGAGCGCTAGGACCAATATCAGCGCTGATTACATTGTTTATGCTTGGCAAGAACGAGTTAGACCCTTCCATCAGTGATGAGAAAAGGATGGAGAATAGATTTGTTATGTTGGGTGAAGCCGCTGGTGGTGTCTTGGGTGCTGTAGTTGGTGCATTGGTGCTAACAGTCATACCCTTTGTGGGTACATTAGTAGGCGGTGTATTAGGTGGTATTATAGGTGCATTTGTTGGAGGTAACCTTGGATTATTCATATACAGATGTTGTAAGGATGGTGTCAAACCAACTATTTTGGCTGTCTTTAAAAGCGGCAAAGAAATAGCAGCAAAGGCTTGGGAGTATTTGAAGAAGAAAGGATTTAAGGGCGTTGTAAAAGATGCTGGTGAGTTGCTGGGTAAAGGATTTGAGTCAGCAGCAGGGTTAGTTAAAGATATCGGAGAAGGCATTGCTGATATGGCTAGCAGTGGCTATGATGCAGCCAAAGAAACTGCTGGTGAGGTTGCCGGAGTTATCAAAGGCGCTGCCGGTGCAGTAGCTGATAAAGCATCCGAATTGGGAGGAAAAGCGCTTGGAGCTGTCGGCGGTGCAGCTAGCGCTGTTGGAAGTAAAGTTTCTGGTGCCGTTTCTAGTGTCATGGGTGCTATAGGATTTGGATCTGATAAACCTGAAAAACCAATGTCACCAGAAGAAAAGATGGCAAAACTTGATCAAGAAATTGCAGATACGGAAGAAGACCTAGAAGGTTCGTATTGGATTGGATCTCGGGAAGATGACGAGAAAAAACTAGCGGCACTCAAGAAACAAAAACAAGCACTAATGTCTGGTGGCGCTATGGTTAACGGAGTAATGGTGCCTGGGGGGTCAGCCGTTCGACAAGGCACGGATGAGGAACTGGCTGAGTTTGGAGTTGGGCCCTTGGCCGCTAACGGAGATACCAAAATCTCAGGGGCTGCTGCTATTGGTGCTCAGGCTATTGATGGTGAAGCAGGTGGAGGAGATTCTGCAGCTGCAATACAAGAGATGGTTAAACAAAACGGTCAAATAGCCCAAGCTGTTATTTCTGCCATGGCTAAGGTTGATGCTAAAGCTAGCAGCGGTGGTGGAGGGGGCACCACAATTATTCCTTCAGGTAGTCCTCCAAGTGGAGGAATAGGAAGGAAGACTGTTATAGGGGCAACGCCCTTCTAAAACAGCCTTCCTTTAGTCTTATTCGTCGTCAGCTAACTTCTTAAAGAAAGACAAGCTGTCATCATCATCAGAATCATCCCAAGGAGGAGTTGACTCTTCAGCTTTAGGAGCTGGAGCAGCCTTTGCTTCTACTACCGGAGCACTGACAACTTCATCAGCAGTCATAGTATTGGCAGTAGGTCCACCATCAAGTGCTAGCACTCGATACAGCTTAGCTTTCAGCTCATCATAGCTCTTGAAGTTCTTAGGATCAAGAAACTCCTGTAAAGGCTTCTCTTGCTTCCATACATCTTCAAGTTCCTGATCATCATCCAGCAAAGAGGCTGGACTATCAAACTCAGACTTATCATAATTACGATAGCCCTCTACCTTACGAATCTTTAGACGGAAGTTAGCTCCATCCCAAAGATCAAAAGGATTGACTGGTGTCTCATCATCAAACTCGGGCTGTTGAGCTTCAACAATCTTATCAAAGATCCTTTTGCCATACTTGTACAAGAACACCTTACCTTCGTTATCAGGATTAGCAGGATCCTTTACAACGTAGATGTTGGAGATGTAACCAAGACGGCGCTTAGACTTCGAACGAACGAAGGTCTTATCAGCCTCAGTACCAGAGTTCCAGAGCATAGAGTTATACTCCGAAACAGGACATTTGTCACCAAGGGTTGTCAAAGATTTCTCAATAAACCAACCACCAGGACCTTGGAATCCATGATCCCAGATACGGACGAAAGGCTCTTCCTCACCCTGAGGTGCAGGAAGGAAACGAATGATAGCCATTCCGTTACCAGCCTTATCGACTTCTGGCTTCCAGAACCCATCATCATCTCGTTGAGTATTTCCTTGGAGTTTAGAGATAGAAGCTGTTAGCTTCTCTACGTCAGATTGACGATTTTTCTTCATTGCGGCAAAACTTGTAGCCATGCGTTTTCTCCTTCTATATGCGGTATATGCGTTATATAATCGTGTACGGTTTATTCAAAGTGTTCCATAGTATACTGCTTATATTTATATAAGTCAACATCTAAGAACGGCTCATACTTAACTGCCTTCAAACGTAAATCATTCCAGATCATGTCACCTTCCAGTTTCTTGTTCCAATATTGAAAGAATGGTGTGAGTTTGTTCAGAATAATAAATGTCTCCAGACAGACATCACCCCTTAACACTAATCTCATAAGATAAGGGTGTGATTCTTTGACGAGGAGATTGTCATCATACTTCTCGTGCATTTTGGCAATCTCACTACGAAATGTGTATCCCATGCTTTGACGTCTTTTCTGCCAATTAGTATATACTGCATGACAGGTCATATTCTTAACGTCACCAGGGAAGAAGTTTGGATCATTAACAATGTTAGCTAACATGAATGATCGAGGATCTTTTAGCTTAGACAGCTTGTAGAAAAAGTACTTGTCTTTACGAACATCAAATCTTGACTTTTCAGTATTGTTGACCTTACCACGATACTTAAATATATCATAGTCAGAGGTGAAGTGCCTCTTCAAAGCCATATATGTCGTATAGCATTCGTACTCATTCATGTTGATCGAGATCCTTTTGGCTTACAAATGTATTCCACACGATCCCATTTACTATTTCTATCTTTAGGAAACTGCTCATAGAATTCAAGCCCTTTGATGCATTCCTTTTCACTACTATATTCCTCTACTGGTTGATCTATGCAGTTTACATTCATGCACACAATCAACATAATTTGCCAAACTACCTCCATCATATTGGCAATCTTGCTGACTTTTTGATCATATTTAGATCCTGTGCGTTTAACATAACCTTCGACTTCAATACTTGACTACCTTTGACCCATGAAGCCACAGTCTCAATTTCAATTTCATTACGATCACAATAATGCACGATAGCATCGAAGTGAGATATAGACAGGTCCTTAACCATCTGTTCAATCTCTTCTGCAAATGCTGATGGCGTCTTTATATTAAGATCAATCATTTGTAGAATATGTGATCCTCTATGGTTACTAATTTTCTTAGATTCTTGGCCCACGAAGGACTGACATATGTAGCATGATAATGCGTTGCACCTTCTACCACCGACACATTACCGGTAATCATTAGATATGCAGCTGACAAAGACTGTTCCCACGTATCGGATTCTAATGGCACATCTGCCTTACCATCACACCAATATGTGAATTGACATCTCCAACGAACAGGATAGTATGTTCCATCCCTTTTCCAACTCTCTCTAACAGGACCTTGATGAACAACATCACAAATATTATTTGGATATGTGATATGTTCTACTCTGTTAAGAATCACTTCAGCAACTGCCATCTTACCAACAAACGGTTGGTTGCCCGCCTCAAAGTAAATGGCCTCAGACAAGCAATACAGATCATCATTAATTTCTTGTGAACCACGGGCTTGACCAACGACCAAGCCCATTATCAAACCGATCGTACCACCGACCAGCACTACTCTCTTCCATGTTTTCATGTCTTATATTACCCGCTGCCAGGGGAAGCAGATAATCCTCTTTTTAAACTTTCTCTCTCTATCTTCGTTCCTTACGGTGACAAAGTCAACAGTTCTTTTTAAATAGCCGGCTCGTTCTGTTGATTGATTAATATACGACCCCGCCCTATTTGGATCCTGCACGTGCACGTGTGGGAAATCCTCATAACTCTCTCCATATGATGGATGAAACAGTACATGATCATATTTATCTTTGTCAACAGCAAGGAAAAACTCACCATCACCATGTCGAAGACCTGTGAACTCAATATCGTATCCTCCTGTCGACCAAAAGCACGGCTTGCTCATTAGGAACACATTAGGATGTGCTACAAACTTCAATATACGTTTAGGATCCACATGCTCATAATCTTCTGGATTATCCTCGAAGTTGAACAACACTCTAAACACATAATAATTATCGTTACTTAGATCTTGTGTTATTAGTTGCTCGAGCAGATAGTGGCCCCAATATACATCAATGTCCGTCAATATATTCCAGTGTGTATCACTTTGCAACATACCCAGGTTACGACAACCATGACTATTGAAACCAACATCTGCTGTTACCTTATATCCACTAAGACGAAACTGTGTTTGATAGGCTTCTAACATATCCTCAAACAATCCATCATCATCAAATCCATCGTTTATGAACATCACTTTAAAGTGACGTTTGAAAGCAGAGTCAGCGCTACCAAAGAATTTGCAATGATGCAATAACCTCTCTACCTGGCCATAGTAGGTTATTATGAAGGTGATGTCATTCATTACTTACATTTCTCCATAATCTGTCATTTCTGCTTGCTTGAATCCCCATGCTCTTTCTTGACAATGCCAACACACACCGCACCTCTTACCTGTTGTCTGTGTGCATGAGTGTGTGATTTCACAAAGCTGCTTAAATTGATCCACACTTAATAAGTCTTTAGCTAGACGAATTGTGTCTGCTTTGTCTAACTTCATATCCATGTACGGCATGAATATGAACTTAGGATGTTTATTCTCCTGACGGACAACCTTCAAGCCTCCTGGAAAGTCCATCCAATCATGCACCACAGTATGTGCAATATACACTTGATCTTGTTCACCAGATAGCATAACTTCCTTTACACCACTACCAACCTGTTTGTTGTGTGGCAAATCTTTATCACCAACAGTCTTAATTTCAATGTTTGGATTGACCCACTTAACTACGTTGGGTGAATGGTCGTATGAACCATCGTACTTAGGAACAGTATATGCTGTCAGCGTACTACGATTCTTTTCTTTTTTAAATGTGCGGTTGTTGATCTCATTGACCAGGTACAGCAATAATGCACTGTCAAACCCACCCGAGATGAACATACCAATCTTTCTATGTAATTTCAAATTGTGTTGGATATATGGAGCAAGGTCTTCACTCATGACATAAAGTTCTCTTCAAAGTCTATCCATAGATGTGAATATTTTGTATTTTTATATTCATCAAACCAAGGGCCACCATCTGTATAATGGATTGCTCTAGGATCGATCAAATCATAATAACCATCAAGACAATTCCAATCCAAAGGAATCGAGTTAATCTCTTCGTCCTTCAACCACGAAAGATGGTGAAAGTCTAATCCTGGTGTATGGTTGTTAAGATAGTCTGGTGTTAGGATAGCATTAGATGGATGCTCACAATTGAATACCATTAGAGAAGCCCAGTTCTTTCTATACGATCTATGCTGTGCTACACCATCCATCTTAACATCACTATGAGGCTGATATGGAGGATGCTGTACAACAGCTACAGCATGGTCACGAGCATACCATTCAATCAAACTAATATCTTCAAGGAATAAAAAATCACAGTCAACAAAAATAGCGGTGCCTTTAAACCCTGTCAGGTATGGTACCCAGAATCGTGTAAATGTGAAATCTGTAGATTGAGGCTCACCATGGTCTCTATTGTATTCAGGTATGTCTTGTGATCTAAGTTTGATCACTTGAACATTATTGGCACCATGTAGTTCGTTATAGTATTCGATCGATCGAGCACAAACTTCCCAAGCTCTATGTTCTCTTGCCTCGTAACCGATGTAAGTTGGGAGTGTTGAGGAATAGCTCATATTGTTTTTTCACCTCTGTTAATCTAGCCTTTGAGGACCTTCGGACCTTATAAGGATCTGTAGCTACAAACTGCTCACGATCAAATTTATTTCTAACGTGAGCCCAAGGAAATGCCCTTTTTGTTATTGGCTTTGTTGAGTAAATCAACATTGGGCAACCAACATATCTAGCTATCCACATTGCAGAGCCATGGTAACCAACGGCCAAGAATGCTTTGCGGTAGATATCCATAGCATCTTCTATCGGGGTAGTATAATCAACAAATTCAACATTGAACCCCCATTGTTCTTTAATAATTTGTTCAACATGCCGCCATCCATCAACTCCAACAGGATCTTTCCAGTTCTTTTCTGGAGCATACTCCTCAAATTGTTCTTTGTGGGTGGCAGTTGTATTTAGAACGATGGATTTCCTACCATTATCTACGTTCTGTACCTTGGACCACCATAGGTTATGATAATCATCAAAGTCATCATAATTCGAATGATTGTAATTCATATTGGTAGAAAAATGTTGGGTGTAGGTAACCTTGTGATAGTTTATTGGTTGGACTTGTCGAAACAGTACCTTCATTCTGGCATCAAGTGTTTCTGCGTCGGTAGGTTTGAATCTCTCTCCACGTTTATGCATCCAGTGCATAGTGAAATGCACATCCTCACAATTGCGTTGTGCTAATGTGTGTGCATAGCAGATTGGACTTATAATATCTCCATAACCAATCTTGCCCTTCCAATCAAAGTGTATCATGCTGAGAAGCTAGTACCACACCCACACTGTGATTGAGCCATTGGATTAACCACTTTCAAGTATGCACCTCCTAGTTCATTAACATAATCCACAACCGATCCAAACATGAACATTTCTGCCATAGGATCGATCAACAAAATATCATCTATAGGAGTCCACTTAATAGTCTCATGTTCAACACTATCTGATAGTCCCCACTCATATTCTAAACCAGCACATCCACCACTACGAACACCCAACGTGACATACTTACCATCAGCCACCTTGTTCATATATTCTTTAGCATTGTCTGTAATTGTTAGAACTTCTGACATTTCCTCTCCTTAAATAAGTGGGAGGCTTCTGTTGCCAAGTGCCTCCCGAACTCCGGTATCCTTACTGCTTAAGCAGCAAGTGCCATTGGTGCAAAATTATCGTTTGCATTTATAGTGTTTGACCTATAAAGCGGTCAGCCTCGTAACTCCAATTCACTAATCACTACCAGTCGATCCTAGCACACCCCCCATAAACACTTGGATTTCACCGCCTTGGCCAAGGAACTTACTTTCGATGCCAAGTGCTTATGGTGGAGGTGCGGGGATTTGCACCCCGGTCCTGTCTAGCTTTTGATCCTCTTCAGCGTTACGTTATTATTTATCCTCCATTATGGATTGATAGTCAACGAAGAATTAGTCTTCCTTCTTCCACATTGTCCATAGACCCCATGCAATGGCAGCATATGCTGCCCACTTAGCAAATGGGCCCAAGAAAAGTACAACGGCACCTACAGCAATCAATGCTGCACCGTCCCAAGATGTACGTTCCTTTACTCTATCTGTAATCCAGCTCATATTGGATCTCCTTAAAAATTTCCTTTGGATGGATCTCTCACATCCATGACTTTCAATCCTCTGCTATGCCACATCTCTATGACAGAAGGTCTGTCATCAAAGACCATAACTGGTTTGTACCCAGCATCTAGCATCTTATCGAGCATTGCAGACTTTACGACAGTATCCTTTCGAAAGTCTCCATCACTACGCATATACAGAGGGACATCGTCTATGAAGGGTATATATGTCCTGAGAGAATCCAAGGTACCTTCTTTTTCCGACTTAGTCCGGCCGGAAGCAATGAGAATCCGGTGTCCAGCAGCGTGGAGAGCCAATAAAGTGCTGATAACAGGCCAAATTGGCTCATCCCACCGCTTTTTCAATGGATCACGGAACGCTTTCCAGTCCTTTTTGGACAGGCGCTTGTGCTCATCATCATCGAGTTTGGTATGCTCCCTAGGAGCCCCAATGTATTTCAGCCGATGGCTAATATCCACCAACGTCCCATCAATATCAAAAATCACATCCATCTAACTTCTCCTCATTATATAATTATCACTTATGTGGAGCGTTAGGTCAACAAAGGTATTCAGACCTCGTGCTGGTTAGTGGTTGATCCTCCCACTGCGTACCGGTGAGATATTTCTCTTCGGTAGTGAGCTTATGGATACGAGTTTTGGAGGAGTCTTCCGACTCCTCCTCACTATACTCGATGGTTAAGCGCTTGATCAGTCTACGCTGCTTCTGCATACTCGACCGCCTTTTCAAGAGCTTTGATCTTCTTGGTCTTGTTCATACCATACCAGTTGGAGGTCAAACGAGACTCTTCAGACTTACCAATCTCATGATCGATCATGTAAGTCGTGGCATTGAATGCCTGCCACCAAGAACCCTTAGCATACTCTGCACCAGGCTGAGTTTCAAGAACTTCGAAAGCCCGTACAGCATTCCGAGAAGACTCACGCTCTTCTCCTTCTTTCTTGCTGTAGCCAGGGAAGACCTCATCAAAGTATTCTTTGACGATCTCATCCTTGTAGGATTTCGTACCCATGAACATTGCCATGGTCTTGAACTTCTCCATCTTCTCAGCTGCAAGACCAAGCATCTCCTTGGCAATGTCAGCATCGAACTCACGACGGTGGTTCATACGAACACGATTCTTGCTGTCCTCTGACAGAGCAACATTCAACGTGTTATTGCAGACCACACGAGTAGGTGTGAACTGGATGTCGATTGAACGACCATAAATGTGAGGATTAGAGAACAGTAGATAAGACTGAATCTCATCTCCACCGAACAACGAGAAAGCCTCAGTCGACTTTGCAAGTGCCCAGACCCACTGACCACCCTTGAGGGAACCAGCAGTCTCCATCTTCATTGCACCGGTCTCACAGAACTCATTGAAGAAGTCAAACGCTTCATCGTTCTGAACTGGATTCCAGTTACCTGTGATCATCGTCAAAGGCTTGGAATCAATATCCCGGATCAGCATCTGGTGACCAGACTCGATCTTTTTACCTTTGAATTCTGCATACGCAGGAACAGGAACGACTTTCCAGTCGAGTCCAGCAACTTCCTGAAACTCAGATGGGGTGAGGTCATCTTCGACCGCAGTCCCGAGACCATGCCAAGGCAGCTGCCCGACATAAGCCATCTGTGCTTCTCCGTTAACGATTTCTAACTCATGTGCCATTTCATATCTCCTATTGGCTGTTCACTCTATTATAATACCAAACATCGACCGTTAGGTCAACAACGAATTTACTCCCATTCTTCAAATTCAACGATGTCCATGAGCTCGTTGACAAGCTCCCGACCGTAGTCGGTGAACAGGATGCCCTGTTCCCACACCCAGCCCTCAACAGACTGGCTGTGGTAGAACGTCTCAGTGGATGTCATCCACCGGAGAGCATTGATGCGGTTGCCTGCACCAAGCTCGATCACCTCAGTGATCCGAGCTTTGAACTCGGCCAGAGCCTGCTCTTCACGAGCCTTCTCCTCAGCCTGAGCAACATCGATTGCGTCAGCAATACGATCGGCCTCCTTACGAAGGTCGTCCATGCTCATGGCACTAAAATTGTAGTGCCGACCCTTGACACCATAGGCGTCTTTGTGCCCCTCATAGATGAAGCACTCCAGGTCTTCCCGCTCGATTTGGTTAAGTTCTACTTGCATCTGATTAACTCCATATCTCTCTCTTGACCCCCTTATCATCCCATAGCCCGGGCTTGCGGTCAACCGTCAAAAACGCTTTTTTTGAAAAAAAGTTTATGAAAATCGTCTGTTGACCGGTATCCGTATATATGGGATGATAAATTATGAGAGGAGATAACGCATGTTTCAGTTTTTAGGGTTTTTAGCGCTAGTTTTTGGAGCTGTTATCGGCTTCAAGCTGCTTGTTATGCTGGTTGTCATCGGAGGAGCCGCATTATGACACGGATTATCTTAAAAGGCAAGACCAGACACGGCAAAAACCGCATTCACCAGCACGGTGAAGTGTGGAATGTCATTGGTGAAGGCAAATTTCAGGGTGCAGACGCGTGGCATTTGCAGTCTCAAAACAAAACTTTCAAGGTTAAGGGTGAAAAATTCCACGATGGCCGGTGGGTTTTGAAGAATAATGACCCAAATTTCGAGATTTGCGGTTGACCAAGCGGGAAAATGTGGTATAATAAGGGTATGATGAAGAAGAACATAGCAGTTTTTGATTTAGATGGGACAGTAATCGACTCATCTCACCGTACTCCTAACAGGCCAGATGGTACTTTGGACCTGGAAGGGTATTTTGAGCTTCGTACTCGAAAGAATATTTACAAGGACACGCTGCTTCCTCTTGCTGAAAAGATGAAGATGATGTATGCGTCCGGTGAATATTACATCGTAATCTGCACAGCACGTGAAATGTGCCAGGATGATTACGATTTTCTCGATGATAACGGCTTGAAATATCACCATATTTTGGAGAGAAATACCTGCAGAAAACCGCATCATTGGAATTTACCTGATGCAGAGTACAAAACTAAGCAATTGAAGCCTTATAAGTACTACAGGTACGAATTCTACGATGATGCAGAACCGATTGTTGACGCATTCAAGACGTATCCGAATGTGACAATGTATGATGCTAAACTTGAAAATAAGAGGATGGCCAATGGCAACTGGTAGTCAGAAACAAATCTTTGATTGGTTAAATGCCCTTCGTGAAGAAGGACACAGAAATATGATGGAAGCTCCACGTTTGTTGGAGCACGCGTTTGAAATGACACCTGAAGAGGCTAAAACAGCATTCTGGGAATGGACACAGTCGTTGAAAAAAGACTGATGGCCAAAAAACGCAAACCTCTTTCTGAGAAGCAAAAAGAAGAACGAAGGGCTCGGCTTGCAAAAGCCAGAGCTAATCGTGCACCTACGGAGTACAAATCCGTGCACGAGGCCGTCCCACGTGACGATAGACATCCATGGAATGTCAAAAATATCAAGAAATGGATAAAAACCAATAGGGACGAGCTTTCTTCTCTGAAAAAGCAGCTGAGAACCAAATATGACCGCCAGATGAATGATCGTTTCAATATCATTGATTGTTACGTTCAAAATCTGGAAACATATCTGAGGACTGGCATATATCAGGACTTCCGATATGGTGAGAACATGGAAGGCAGGGTACGAAGAATAGTCCGAGTGCCAGCATACCATTTTCAGGGTCCATATAGTGGAATGCTCAAGGTTGATCTGGACACATTCAATCCAATTGTAGGATTCGTGACCAAAGAAGTGTATGCTGAGCATTATGGTATACCAATTGACAAAGTTGGTATGGCTCCAGATGATAAACCAGCACCCAAAAAGAAAAGCACCAGGAGAAAGAGAAAAGCTAAATAACAAGAGGAAACACTGGAAGGACCGATATAGTGTCGAATGTGGTGAAGTTCCCACTAACCAAACGCAACCATGCTCCTCAAAACGAAGCAGAGTTGCAAAAGTCAATATCAAAAGTAAGAGAGTCATTCGTGACATCAACAGCTGTTGATTTAGCTTTTGATTTATTCGGTAAACTTGAAACTGCAGGGATAGATTTGCAGCAAGACGAGAAGATCAAATATGATCTAATCATGATAAGTGAATCAATAAAATCGGCAATGTTTAGATCATTACAGATGAAGCATCCCCTCCAAGAGTTTTCTGAGAATGTAATAAATATGGATGAATCGGATATATCATTCGAAGACCAATGAGGAAATTATTATGGCTTACACAAAGGGTCTCTCAGAGATCATTGCTGAGTGTCGTAAGAGCAAGAACGTAAAGATCAAAGCTCAGATACTCAAAGACAACGAATCATCACAGTTAATTGACGTATTTCAGCTCACCTACAATCCAACCATCAAATGGATCATGCCAGAGGGTGACCCTCCTTATACTGCTGTCGAAGATGGCACAGACCTTGAAGGAGCATTCTTTGGTAAGATGCGTATGATGAAATATTTTATCAGCGTTGATGGTAATTTATTAGAGCCTGACGTACACGAGATCAAAAGAGAAACGATCTTTATCCAACTATTAGAATCAATTGCTCCTGGAGATGCAAAGCTGTTGTTAGAAATGAAAAAAGGTTCTATCAAGGGCGTTAGCAAAACAGTAGTCAAAGAAGCGTTCCCTCAAATTGATGTAGGATAAAAATGCGTGACATAGATTGGTACCTAAGAGTATACGATGGGTACCTAACACCAGATGAGTGTGATGCATATATCGACAAATATGAAAGCGTCGTACTCAATCAGCAACAAAGAGTAAGAGACTTATCTGTCTGTTACAACAAAGCTGGTGATAAGTTGTGTGGGGACTGTTCCTGTCTGAGAATCAATCCTATGGAATTTGACTGCTTCAAGGACCTTAACTATACCTTTACCTCTAATCTACATGCAGTGCTCGAGCAGTATAAAAAAGACGTACAGCTGCACCCAGTCCAATGGCCAGATGAATTTGGTTTTGAGGAACTAAGAATCAAACGATTCAAGGTTGACCCAGAAGGTAACGAGAGTCATGGTTATCATGGTCTCGGCAACCATGTGGATATCTATTCACACGCACATGCTAAAAGATTTCTGGGCATGATCTGTTATCTAAATGATGACTTTGAAGGTGGTGAAACATACTTCAACATACTAAAGCAATCGATTAAACCTGTCCAAGGTAGAATCTTTTTGTTTCCACCAGACTGGACATTATCTCATCGAGGTATACCTCCTCGACCCCCATCAACCCGCATGGCAAAATATTTCTTGATGACCTATGTCAACTACATTGATATGACAACGGTCAATGATGGTATTGACTTCAGCCATCGAGAAGTAGCTCGACCAGACTTTGACTGGACACCCCACCATGCCTAATTTCTTCACGAGAGAATATCCTAACTTCTTTACAGATGAGATGTGTGACGCATACGTATCTCACTTTGAAGAAACTATGGTTGTGGATAAAGAAGAAGTTAAGAAAACAAGCATATGTACAGGACCTGTACGACCCGATGGACATCAGATATGTGGTAATTGTAACTGTCAAAGAATGAATCCAATGGGGTTTGACAGATTCACATATTTAAATACCATGGCTATCAACCTATTCCAAGAAGCTATAGAAAAATACAAAACAGATTGTCAGATATCAAACCACCAATGGCCACCAGGCTATGGGTGGGAACAGTTTAGAATGAAAAGATTCCTTTGTGATACTGGAGAGAGTTTTGGTGCACACGTTGATGTTACCAGTCACGATGGCGCCAAGAGATTTTTAATTTTAATGGTTTACCTAAACGATGATTTCGAGGAAGGTGAGACAGAGTTTCCATTGCTAGGAGACAAGATCAAACCTGAGAAAGGTAAACTGTTAGTATTTCCACCAATGTGGACATACTTACACCATGGAAATCCACCTACAAATGGATATGCCAAATATTTCTTAATGACATATCTCAATTACGGGGATGTCATCGGCTCTTAACAACAAAGGGAAAGGTCCAATGAGCAAGCGTCAGTCGAAGAAGTCTCGGAATAGTGAATTTTATGATGATGACGATTATGAGGAAAGCAAAAAGGACAAACATAGGGACATCACACGAAAGACAAATCGTAAGATGAAGTCAGCAATGAACTCACGTGATGTTGAAGAATTAATGAGACTACAGGATGAGTACTAATGCCAACATATACGTTTTTTGACGAACAGTCAGGCATAGAGTTCGACATTGAAATGAAAATGTCTGAGCTCGATGCATACAAAGTAGAGAATCCAGATCACCGACAAGTACCAAGTGCACCAGCCATTGTAGGTGGTGTAGGAGGACTGGGTCGTCACACAGACGATGGGTGGAAGGATACATTGAAATCAATTAAAAAGGCCTCAGGCCGTGGGAACAAAATCAACGTATGAGCATAAGCCGAAAGAGACGTAGGCAGCTTCGACAAGATGGTATCATTGATAAGAAAAATAAATTGAACCAATCTAAATTTCGTATCAGAGACATTACCAGAGAGTATGCCCTAACTGAAAAGCAAAAGCAAGTTATAGAAGCATATGACGAAGGCAACAACCTAATCTTACATGGGTTGGCTGGAACAGGTAAAACTTGGTTAGCATGTTATCTGGGTGTTGATGATGTGATAGCTGGTGGTGATTATAACAAAGTTATCATATTCCGATC
>TARA_B100000686_G_scaffold45454_1_pt1 | contig 47328 bp, 36 predicted proteins | sample TARA_B100000686 | Tara Oceans TARA_B100000686 (sample SAMEA2622733) | marine metagenome | biome: marine biome (ENVO:00000447); feature: marine epipelagic mixed layer (ENVO:xxxxxxxxx); material: "saline water (ENVO:00002010), including plankton (ENVO:xxxxxxxx)" | depth 150 m
CTTTGAAGACATGGCTAATGAATTCTGGGGGCCTGAGCTTCGGTATTTGCGAGAGATTTTTATCCATTTTCGCTTAGGACACACTGGTTTAAGTCAAGCATGGATGCCTTGCTTTAATAGCCCTGTTTATAACGCAGTGCAGCGTGGCTATATCAAAGTGTATAAGCTTGATAAAGGTAAACAGTTTCGGTCAAGCCAAGAGCTCTCTGTTGCTTCGCATCCTATTTGGTCCCAGCATCTTCAAAGTGAATATGCTGAAGGCAGCATCAACCAACTACGAGCAACACTTGCTTGTGCCCTGAGCGAATCCCTCGATGGTCGCTGGTACGATCGCGATGTCGAAAACCGTATGCTTTATAATCAAGGCTTCGGTACTCGTATGGCATATCGATTAGGGCATACTGTCAAAGGTGCTGCAGACTCTGTCGTCGAAAGCCTCCAAGAGCTTATCCATATAGGTGTAGTGTTATTTAAAGGTGTACAAGCTGGTTATAGAGCCTATCTTGAGCTTCGTCACGATATTGACGAAAAAGGTGCAGCTGCTATCACTGAGCGAATGCATGCTCTTGGTATTAAGATTGAGCAAGGTGTTGATAAAGTCACAGCTTTGCTCAAGCAAGGCCTTAGCATGCTCAATACTATTTTGAGCGACCCTTACTGTAGAGGCTATCTCTTTGAATATTTCGATGGATTAAAAGAATCAATCTCCGAGCTTGGTCGTTGTCGAATGATTGGTGGCTTTATTGGTGAGGTTGGTATTCTCTTTGTTCTAGCGCTCGCAACAGGTGGCATAGGCCTTATTCCACGTGCAGCACAGCTTATAGGTGGTTTATCCTATAAAGTGCTGAAAGTAATGCTGAAGATCTATGATGCATTGCAGGCAAAGGCTGGGCAGGCTTTAGAGGCAAGCAGGGTAGCACAGCGTCAGCTTGATTTAGAGTTGAATAGGTCGATAGCGCCTGTGAAAGTAGACAATCATAAGCTTGAACTAGAAAAAGATGTGTCAGATAAATCAAATGAATTTGATGAGTTAGTGGGGTATAGTAAGCGTAATAAGGAAATACCGAGCAAAACTAACTTTGATTACTTAGCTTTAGTAACGGGCCATCCAAATGCACACTCAATTGAAAGACATGGCGGCAATGTTACAAACGAGCAATTAATCCACAGAGCTTTAACAGGGATTGCACCTGATGGCCATGCGAAAATCGTTAAAGGAAAGACAATACTTCCACCAATGTCTTCGGCATTCCACACTGATGAATTGCTAATTTTTGCAGATCAAACAGTACGAAACAAGGGTGCATTACAGGCAGTGATTGAGCTAAATACGGGGAAGTCTATTATTACTGTCAAGCCTGCTGATGTAGGTGACCTTGGCTTAAATATAGGGCGTGGATTCGAGCGAATTGCTGGGAGTAAGTTAAAGCCGGAATTACAGGGGGCTCCAAATTTGATAGAAAACCTTAGAAGTGTTCAGGCAACTTATGAATTTAATCACACTAAACAATTATGGGAAACTATAACTATATTCCCTGCGAGGTAATTGAATGCAAAATTATCCTATTATAAGGAATCTATTTATATCTATTTTTTCGGTAGATGTGGGGCTAGAGCAGAGCGAGGAAACCGCCGCATTGGAGCGTGTGCTTAGTGACCCAATTCAGAGAATGGAAGTTGAAGTGGAGTTAAGACAACTCTTTCAGGATTCTTGTATCTCTTGGTTAGAATTACTAGATAATAGCGAATACGTAGTTTACCCTGCTGACGATGAGATGGATGCAAAGGAGCACATTATAGATATACTATGGAAAAAGGTCTTCCCGGGTGAGAGTGCCCCATAAATATATGGACTAAGCTGGTAATCTACTTAAAAAGTAGAACGTTAAAGGCTGTTTTTAAATAGTACAAGTGACTCAGTAAAAAAAGGTAGATATGGATATCCTATGTATAAAATAAAATAAAATAAAATAAAATAAAACTGTCATAATAAATAGCTGGTTTTAAAGGGTGGTTTTATTGTTGCAGACTTATCAGTGCATCAGATATGCAGTTAGTACTGACATATATATACGGGTTCAATAACGCAATACTTTTATCACTCCTATCTGGCCCAAGTTACAGCCGTGCTTGCTTCCCTAATCATACAAGTTAATTTTATCATTGTCGTAAAAAAGCTACTGCGGGGAGTGAATGGCAAGAAATGTGTAGTAGAATCTTGGCGCACTATGAAGGTCAAGGGATGAGAGATGTATAATGTTAAAAGAAATTGCAATAGCTGATGCTTATGGGGCTGGGTTCGAGTTTTCATCACCTGAAAAAATATTAAATCTAAATAATTTATCTGGTTTTTCTGCTCATGATTTGTATGGGATGAATGGTAAATACACTGATGACACACAAATGTCCATCGCAGTTGCTGAGTTGCTTGTCTCTCAGACTGAATGGACATCAGAGACTATTGCATCAAAATTTGTTGAATGTTTTAAACGAGATCCCCGCAAAGGTTACTCAAAAGGCTTTTACGCTCTTCTAAATGAAGTTGAAAGTGGAGTAGAACTAATTAAAAAGCTTAAAAATGATAGTAATAGAAATGGTGCTGCGATGAGGTCGGTGCCACTAGGCTATATTAAGAACAAGGCAGAGTTGATTGTAAAAGCTCAGGCCCAAGCAGCGGTGACACATAATACAGATACTGCTATTAAGTCGAGTTGCGCTGTAGCTTTGGCTGCCCATTTTGGTGTTCATGAAAGAGGGCAGCTTTCTCAATTACCCCATTTTTTAGAAAGTCATAGATATTCGGGGTGGAATTACAAATGGGCTGGTGAAGTAACAATGTCTGCAATTGATACTGTAAGTGCAGCTTTTAGTTGCTTGATCAGTTGTCAGAGCTTAGATGCGTTATTGAAAAAGTGTATTGCGCTAGGCGGTGATACAGATAGTGTTGCGTCAATTGCCGTTGGTTTAGCGACGTGTTTTGACGAATATGATAAGACCTTGCCTTCCGGTTTGCTAGCAACACTAGACGAGCCAGTATATGGGCTTGAGTTCTTAGATGCCTTAGATAAAAGATTGCTGGAGTTTGCGGCAAAGTAAAATAGCCATTCCTCGTGTTTCTTACCTTAAAAGAAATCTATTTAAAACTAAGCCCTGTAGTCACCATGTTACAGGGCTTATCTCAAATCAATGTAGCTTCAATTTAGGCCCTAATACTCTCGTCATTAAATCCTTAATAATTAAGATCCAGGTTTTATAGCCACCTAGTAGTTCGTACTGGTGTCTGCGATAGAGCATAATGTAAGACCATTTTGCGACGATGCCCTGCATATTAAAGTTAGTAAAACTTAGAACAGTGCCTACAGAGTTTTTTGCCCCAAGGGATACAAATGAACCCATGTCTTTAAACTCAAACTCTTGAAGTGTTTCTTTATTAATAGCTCTAATGAGGTTATTGCTTAAAAAGAGCGCTTGCTGGTGAGCAATTTGGGCTCTTGGTGTTAAGCGCTTGCCATCCGGCATAATGACTTCTGCTGAATCGCCAAGTGTAAAAATAGAATCGTCTGTTTTTGATTGCAGTGTTCTATGAGCAACAATCTGGTTATTACGGTTTGTTTCTAAGCCATCCATTTGGCTGAGCACTGGTGGTGCTTTTACACCTGAGGCCCAAACTGTAATTGTTGAATCGATGGTTTTATCCTTGGTGATCACTTCATTTTCTGTTACTTGAGTTACCATGGTATTCAGGTACAAGTTGATATTCATTTTCTTTAAGGCATCGGTTGCTACCTTAATCATTGTTTCTGATTGGCCAGGTAATAAACTTGGGCCTGCTTCAATTAGATTAATAGTCAAATCTTGTTTCTTAAGACCATATTTAGCAAGTTTTGGTAAAGACGAGCAGAGTTCTGAAGCAAGTTCAACGCCAGTGGCACCACCACCGATAATACTAATTTTAAGTGGTGAAATGTTGTTAGGGTTTTCTGCTTCTTGGCTGGCCATGTATGCCCCAAGAATACGGGAGTGGAGTTGTTCTGCATTGGCTCTTGTATCTAGAATGGCACAGTTTTCTTTCACTCCCGGTATACCAAAATCATTACCAACACTGCCTGTAGCAATCACAAGGTAATCATAATGAAGCTCCCGTGCGGGTATAAGCTCATGGCCTTGTTTGCCTTTAACAGCATCTAAAAATACTTTTTTTGCAGTTCTATCAACGCCTGTCATACGTCCAAGCTGGAATGTGTAATTATTATGAGCACCATGAACAAGGTAGCTGATTTCATCTTCATAGGAATTTAATGTACCTGCCGCAATCTCATGGAGGAGTGGCTTCCATATATGGGTAAGAGATTCATCAACAAGTGTGACTCGACAGGCTTTATTTTTCTTCGTTTGTTTTGCAAGGCGTGTTGCAAGCATAAGGCCGCCAGCGCCGCCGCCGATAATAATAACGTGTGGACGTGGGTCTGTTGATCTGTAATTTGATTTTGCTTGTGTATTTGTCATAGCAATACATCCAATGATTTGGTCTATTTGATTGAATTCATAATGTTTACCCGTTGTCTATTTTAACGGTTATATGCTTTGGCATTTTATGTATTCGTAAGGTTAGGTCAGAAATATGTAGTGTGTATTAAGCTGTTTTAGCCGGCAGGTGCATGCTAAAGAAGAGCCGGATTTCAATGGAGGTATCCTTATTCTCTTAGAGTTGCTTCTTATAACAAAATAGCGATGCTGTATCAGCTATATTTGCCATAAGCGCTTTTGATTGTAAGAACAGGCATTTATCAGTTGTCAGCGCATAACTTAAAAACATTTTTTCGACTTGAATATTGTTGATGAACTGATGTGAATGAATCGTTAATCTCTATTCAATTTTACGGGCAAAGTTAAGGAGCATATATGCCTTATATTATTTATATTTTAGCAATCATTGTTTTTATGCCACTAGGTTTAGCAATGGTGAGTGGCGCGCTGCGTATGAAGCAATGTGAGCGGTTTGATAATAATAATCCACGTCAACAAATGACTCAGTTAACTGGTAGTGCAGCTAGAGCTTTAGCTGCACAGCAGAATGCTTGGGAGGCGGCTATTGTCTTTATTGGTGCCGTTTTTGTTGCTCACTTAAAAGATACGCCTTTGGAAAGCTTAGCCCTTGCTGGGTTTGTCTTTTTAATAGCAAGATTGGCTCATGCTTTCTGTTATCTTTTTAACTTTGCTACGCCAAGAAGTGTATGTTTTATCACTGGTTTCTTAACATGTTTGTATATTGCATTTTTAGCATAAAATTTACATTACAATACAGGCTTGTTCAGAAATGCAGTCACTTGATAAGCCTCGTCTCATAAATTCTTCTGCTGCCAATTTTTGCTCAATCTCAGAATGGCAGTCTTTACCTGTTGCATAATTATAAATTGTAAACGCAAAAGCCTTTGCTACACCTTTATGAATTTCGTGGGGGTTTACAAAAGGCTTTAGAATTTTAATTAAGTCTTCATCTGGTCGCTTTTTAAAGTCTTCTCTTAGTTTCTTAATTTCTGGTGTATCAGGCAGCTTATTATGTTCTCGCAATTCCCTTAAGCCTTGTGCTTTTTTCTGTGCTTTTGTGTATGGCGTGCCAGGCATTGTTGTAAATAAGACATAGTGTCTACTGAGATCATGCACTTTAATGATGTCATCTCGTAGAAGGCGGCATGTGTTAAAGGCATTAATAAGATCAAACCCTTTGAGTTCTTTTAGGATTGCTTGGCGCATCTCTGCTGGTAGTGTGAGCAGGCGAGGGGTTGTCCAGTTGTATGTATAGGCTTTTTTAATATCCTGCAGCTTAGACTCTGATGCCGATGTTTTAAGCATTAACTGGGTGAGATCCACTGGCTTGAGCGTAGTATCGTAAATCATTAATAAGTCCCTCTATTTTTGAAGTCAAAAAATACATAGAACTTGATGCTAAAACGTTGTTGAAGGATATTCAATCCTATTGTAACGATAATGTTGAGAGGGGATTTATATGGCGGTGACGTTAAATCTTGCAAAAAAAAGGTGAGCTATTAGCTCACCTTTAAATTATTAATGAGTCTGAGTAGGCTCATTAATTTTTTCCCGTACAAAGTATTTTTCAACGGCAACGTAGAACATTGGCGCGTAGAAAATTGCAAGTACAGTGGATGCAATCATACCACCCATAACTGCAATACCAATTGCGTTTTGGCTTGCTGCACCAGCGCCACTTGCAATAGCAAGAGGAAGTACACCAAGACAGAATGCCATGGATGTCATGAGGATGGGTCTAAAGCGCTGTTTGGCAGCAAGCGCAACTGCTTCCATAATTGAGTAGCCTTCTTTCTCTCGCAAGTCTTTCGCAAATTCAACGATCAGTATAGCGTTTTTCGCTGCGAGACCGACAGTTGTCAGAAGTGCAACCTGGAAGTAGACATCGTTTGCTTTTCCAAAAAGACCAGCAGCAATAACAGCACCAAGAATACCTAGCGGTACAACCATGATAACTGCAAAAGGTACAGCCCAGCTTTCATAAAGCGCAGCAAGACAGAGGAATACCATCAAGATAGATAGCCCATAAAGCGCAGGCGCTTGGGAACCAGCAGCGCGTTCTTCATAAGAAATACCGTACCACTCAAGACCAATACCTTCAGGGAGTTGAGAAACGATTTTTTCCATTTCATCCATTGCTACACCAGTACTGATACCTTGTGCAGGAGAGCCTTGAATATTTAAAGATGGGTTACCATTAAAGCGCTCAAGTTTAGGGGAACCATATGTCCACTCTGCAGTTGCAAAAGCACTGAATGGAACCATTTCACCATCTGCATTACGAACATACCAGTCAAATAAATCCTCAGGCATCATGCGAGAGTCGGCTTTACCTTGCAGGTATACGCGCTTAATACGACCATTGTGAACAAAGTCATTCACGTAGCTAGAACCCCAAGCCACTTGTAAGCTGTTATTAATATCGCTGAGTGAAACACCCATTGCTGCAGCTTTCTCATTATCGATATTAATTTTGTACTGAGGCACATCGCTCAAGCCGTTTGGACGAACGCCTGTTAAGACCTCGCTCTGTGCTGCCATTCCAAGCAATTGGTTACGAGCATTCATTAATGTTTCGTGGCCAACACCTGCACGGTCAACAAGTTGTAAGTCAAAACCAGATGCATTACCTAACTCTCGAATCGGAGGAGGGAAGAATGCAAACGCACTTGCATCTTTAATTTGCGAAAATGCACCCATAGCTTGACCTGCAAGTGCAAATACGCTTTGGCTTTCATCTCTTTCAGCCCAGTCTTTCAAACCAACGAAGCCAAAGGCAGCATTTTGAGCAGAGCCAGCAAAGCTGAAACCAACGACTGTAAATAAGTGATCAACAGCGTCTGTTCCATCAAGGAAGAAATCTTCAACTTGCTCAACGGATTCAAGAGTACGTTGAGCTGTAGAGCCTGCAGGTGCACTGATCATTGTAAACATGGACCCTTGATCTTCATCTGGAAGAAATGAAGAAGGAAGGCGGTTAAACATGAAAACAATCACGCCTATAAGTGCAAGATAAATAATGAAGAATCTTGCTATGCGCTGCGCCATGTATGATGCTGTTTTTTGATAACCATCTCGAGCTTTATTAAAGTTTCTATTAAACCAGCCAAAGAAGAAGCGATTTTCATTATGATGTGTTGTCTTTAGTAGTGTCGCACAAAGTGAAGGCGATAGAATGAGCGCAACAGCAACAGATAATGCCATGGCTGATACAATCGTAATCGAGAATTGACGATAAATGCCGCCAGCAGAGCCACTAAAGAATGCCATCGGAATAAATACAGTTGAAAGTACTGCGGCTATACCGACAAGAGCACCTGTGATTTGCCCCATTGATTTTTTTGTCGCTTCTTTTGGTGGAAGTTTATCTTCTTCCATTACACGCTCAACGTTTTCGACAACAACAATAGCGTCATCAACAAGGAGACCTATAGCCAGTACCATTGCAAACATGGTGAGCGTATTAATTGTAAAGCCAAAAAGAGATAGTATTGTAAAGGTACCAAGTAAAACAACAGGAACAGCAATTGTTGGAATCAGTGTTGCTCTGAAGTTCTGCAAGAATAAATACATTACACAGAATACAAGTACAATTGCTTCTAGAAGTGTTTGAATAACAGATTTAATGGAGAGTTTAACAAACGGAGTTGTATCGTATGGATAAACAACTTTTAAATCGCTTGGTAGTAAACTTGAGAGTTCTTCTACACGGTCTTTAACTAGCTTTGCTGTTTCCAGTGCGTTTGCACCAGTTGCAAGCATCACAGCCATACCTGATGCAGGCTTTCTTTTGTAGCGAACAATACGGTCATAAGATGCTGCACCAATTTCAACTTTTGCGACATCTTTAATGCGAACTTGTGAACCGTTTTCATTAACACGAAGTACAATATTTTCGAAGTCTTCGACTGTTTGTAAACGTGACTGCGCTTGAATTGTGGCATTGATCATTTGCCCGTCAAGAGCAGGCATGCCACCAAGTTGGCCGGCAGAAATATCTGTGTTTTGCACTTGAATAGCAGACTGTACATCTAGCGGAGTCATGTCAAAACTATAAAGCTTTGCAGGATCAAGCCAAACACGCATCGCATGCTGCTCACCAAATATTCTTACGTTACCAACACCATTAATACGAGAAATAGGGTCTCTAAAATTAGTAACGAGGTAGTCACTAATTTCATCTTGTGTCATTTGGTTACTTTCAGAGTAAAGGCCTACAACAAGTAGAAAGCTCTCGTTTGATTTAGTAACGGTTACACCCATTTGTTGCACTTCTTGAGGCAGCTGAGTTACTGCACCTTGTACTTTGTTTTGGGTTTGAACTTGTGCGATATCAGGGTCAGCTTCTGGCTCAAATGTCAAAGAAATAGACATAGCGCCATCAGAGCTTGATGATTGGAAGTAACGTAGATTATCGATACCTGTTAAACGTTGTTCGATAATTTGCGTTACGGCATTTTCAACAGTTTCCGCTGATGCGCCTGGGTATGTCGCATTAATAGAAATTGTTGGTGGTGCAATCTGTGGATACTGTTGTACAGGCAGGCCTCTAATGGCAAGCACACCAGCGAGCATCGTAATAATTGCAAGTACCCATGCAAACACGGGCCGATCAATAAAGAAATTAGCCATGATCTAACACCTACTGTTTGGCTGGTTTTTGTTGCGATTTTTTGTTTGGTGCCCACGGCTCAGCTTTAACGCTCGCGCCTGGTGAGAGTTTAATTGTGCCTTCAACAACAACTTTGTCGCCTTCATTGAGACCAGATTTAACAATCCATTGGTCTTTATAGGCTTTGCCAACTTCAATCGTGACAGGGTTTACAGTATTGTCGTTGGAGATTGTCCAAACACTGACAGAGCCATCTGGTGAACGAGTTGAAGCTCTTTGAGGCACGAGAAACACATCTTTTTTGCCTGTATGAACTTCAGCTTGGACATACATGCCTGGAAGAAGAACGCTGTCTGGGTTTTCGACTTCAGCTCGAAGGGCAACCGAACCTGTTGTCTGGTCGATGTTGACATCAAAGAATGCAAGCTTACCTTGGAGTGGGTAAGTTTCTGTGTAGTCTTCGCCATAATGAATATCAACAGCGACATCATTATTTTGAAGTTGACGACGGAACTCATAGAGTTGGAAACCAGACTTTTGCATATCAACATTCACAGGGTCGAGCTGCGTAATAAGTGCTAGAGGCTGTGTTTGGCTTGCTGTTACAAGTGCACCTTCAGTGATAAGCGAGCGACCAATTTGACCTGAAATCGGGGCGTACACTTTTGTATAACCTAGATTAAGCTCTGCTATATCAACTTGCGTTTGGGCAACAGCAACTTGAGCCACGGCTTGATCAAGTTCCAAAACAACATCATCGTATTCCTGTACACTCACGTTTCGCGTTTTGACAAGTTGCTTATAGCGTTGAACTTTTGATTTAAGTGATTTTACCGTTGCTTCTGCACTCTTAACTTCGGCTTTAGCCATTGCGAGAGATGCTTCATATGTAGCTGGATCTATTTGAAACAGTTGGTCACCTTGCTCAACAAAAGCCCCTTCTTTAAAGAGTCTTTTCATGACAATGCCATTGACCTGTGGTCGTACTTCAGCTTGTCGTGGTGAAGAAATACGGGCTGGTAAAGTTTCAGTGATATCAATTGTTTGTTTTTTTACTTCAATCATTGAAACAGAGGTTGCTGGTTGTTGTTGCTCTTGCGCAGCGTAGGCTGTTGTTGTACAAAGCTGCAGTGCAAAAACAGAGGCTAAAAAAGGGATAAAGGAGTGCATCGCTTTAATCATAAGAGTCATCTGCTACGAGTCGTGGTCGAATTACTTGCAGACTTAGGGAAAAGCCTGCCCATGGGAATACCATATAACAACATCTTTAGGGTTAAAGCTTGGTTAAAAGCCTAAAAGAGCTGATTTTTTAAAAGTTGTTGTAGGGGTATTCAAGCGCTGGATAGTAGCGCTATACTATAAACATACATTCGTGTATGTATGTTGTCAATTGATGGTGGGGTATTTTCACTATGAAAAGAACAAAAGATGAAGCCGAACAGACCAAAGCAGGTATTTTGGATGCTGCTGTTGAGCTTTTTGCGGAAAAAGGCTTTGCAAATACCAGTCTCACGGAGATAGCAAAGAAAGCAGAAGTTACCCGTGGTGCAATATATTGGCATTTCAAAAATAAGGCTGAAATTTTCGATGCATTACACGAAAGTTTGTTTGTGCCTTTAACTGATATGATTCTCAGTGATATGAATGAAGAACATGAGCAACCTTTGCATCAGCTACAGCAACTTTGCGTAAAGTCTCTGACAGATCTTGCCACGAACTACCGTAAACAATTAGTGATGAAAGTCCTTATGGTGCAATGCATTTATGGGGAAGAGCTTGCTTGCGCCAAACAAAAGCATGACGCTCGAAAGCGTGAGAGTTTAAAGTTGTTCTCTCTTTATATTGAAAAAGCCATTAAAAATGGGACATTACCTCAGGGGACTGATCCAGAGCCTATCGTGATGACTATCTGCTTCTTTATGAAAGGGGTCTTTGTTGAGTTTTTAAATGATACAGCTGCTTATAATTTAGAAGCGAATGCGGAAATTTTGGTAAGGCATGTATTTGAGGGTATTTTAAACTGCTCTTCAGGTCCGAGATAGTGTCTCTTTTTTGTTCCTAAAGCTTTTCAATATACTATTTGTGATCGGCGAAGCATTACTGCTATCTCACCCAAAATATGTTAATCTCTATGTCAATTCATTTTGGATAAACAGATAGGACTGAAGTATGAGACCAAGTGGTAGAGCGGCTGACCAGCTTCGCGATATTAAAATTGAGCGCAATTACACAAAACACGCAGAAGGTTCTGTTCTCGTGTCTTTTGGCGACACTAAAGTATTATGTACAGCTACTGTTGAAGACGGTGTACCTCGCTTCCTTAAAGGAAAAGGTCAAGGCTGGGTTACTGCTGAATATGCGATGCTTCCACGTTCCACAAACACCCGTATGGCTCGTGAAGCTGCACGTGGTAAGCAAGGTGGTCGTACTCTTGAGATTCAAAGGCTTATTGCTCGCTCTCTTCGTGCTGCAGTCGATCTAAAGAAGCTTGATGGTTATACAATCACTGTCGATTGTGACGTAATTCAAGCTGATGGTGGTACACGTACTGCATCTATTACTGGTGGTTGCGTTGCTCTTGTTGATGCTATTACATATCTACTCGAAAATAAGAAAATCAAGCAAGATCCACTTAAGCGTTTAATCGCATCTGTATCTGTAGGCATTTGCAAAGGCGAGCCAGTTCTTGATATTGATTATATTGAAGATTCAAATGCAGAAACTGACATGAACGTAGTTATGACTCAGCAAGGTGGCTTTGTTGAAGTACAAGGTACTGCTGAAGGCGAGCCATTCACACTAGAAGAGCACGACAAGCTTCTTAAGCTTGCTGCTGGCGGTATTGAAAAACTATTCGAACTTCAACAAGAAGCGCTAGGGTGGTAATTCATGACACAGTCAACTGATTTGCAAGCTGTAATTGATACATTTATTGAAGCCGGTGTGCTTTCTTTTGGTGAGTTTACGCTTAAGTCTGGCCGTGTGAGCCCATACTTTTTTAATCTAGGTAAGATTTTCCAAGGCAAACCACTTAACTTTATGGCGAAAGCCTATGCTTCTCTGCTTAAGCGCGATTTTGCTGATGCTGATGTCGTATTTGGCCCTGCTTATAAAGGTATTCCTTTGGCAAGTGCTGCTGCTGTAAGCGCATATGAGCATTTCGATATGAGCGTTGGTGTTGCTTTCGATCGTAAAGAAGCCAAAACTCATGGTGAAGGTGGTCTATTTGTAGGTCATCCACTAAAAGGCAAAATTGTACTGATCGATGATGTTATCACTGCCGGTTCCGCCGTTCGTTCATCTCTTGAAAAAATGAAGAGTGAATCTACAGAAGGGCAGGTTGTCGGTTTGATTGTTGCAATGGATCGCCAAGAAGCTGTTGTTGAAGGTGGTCAATCTGCTATTCAGTCACTTGAAGCCGAAACTGGTCTTAAAGTAAGTGCGCTTCTGACATTTGCTGATATTATTTCTTATATTAAAAATAACCCAGAGTTTTCACATCATCTTCCTGCAATGGAAGCTTACCGTGAAAGATATGGTGCTAAGGCTTAAGTTTTATAGCTAAAGCAAAAAAAAGAGGCTTACGTAAGCCTCTTTTTTTTGCTTTTAAATTATGAATTAAAGCATGACTATTTCAGGTACAGCCCAAACTAAAATGAGCAAACCTATTTGTGCTGCAATAAAAGGAATAACCCCTTTGTATATTGCAGAAGTTGGAATTTCTTTTGGAGTAACGCTTCTCATGTAGAAGAGTGCAAACCCAAATGGCGGTGTTAAAAATGATGTTTGTAAGTTGATCGCAATCATGACACCTAACCATACTGGATCTACGCCCAGTCTAAATAAAATCGGTGCAATTATTGGAATGGCAATAAATGTGATCTCAATAAAGTCTAAGAAAAAACCTAGAATAAAGATCATAATCATGGTGATGATTAATACACCAAAGGTACCGCCAGGAATACCTTCAAAAAGGTGTTGAATCCATTCTTCGCCACCGAACCCTCGGAATACAAGAGAAAAAATACTTGCACAAATTAAGATTGTAAAAATCATAACAGTCGTTGTTAGGGTCTCACGGCTGATTTTCATAAATGATTCTTTATTCATTTCACCGCTTAATGATGCAATAACAAGCGCGCCAATAGCACCAACAGCTGCGGCTTCAGTAGGTGTTGCAATGCCTGCCAAAATAGAGCCAAGCACAAGCAAAATTAAGCTTAAAGGTGTTATAAAAGTGAGAAGCATCTCTTTTGTTTTTAATGGCTTAATATTTGATTTATCCATTTTTGGCGCTTTAAGAAGCTGGATAAAAACAACAATGGCGTAAAAGACTGCAAGTAAAAGACCTGGGAGTAAGGCTCCATGGAATAAATCGCCAACCGTTAGGGTTTGAGCACTATAAAGCCCTTGCTCAATATTTACTTTTTGATGAGCATTTGAAAGCACATCGCCAAGTAAAACCAATGCAATTGAGGGTGGAATAATTTGGCCTAATGTACCTGTTGCGCAAATAACACCTGTTGCAAGCTCAGGAGAGTATTTTCGTTCAAGCATAGTTGGTAATGCGAGAGCACCTAAAGTCACTACAACAGCACCTACGATGCCTGTACTTGCTGCAAGCAGAGTGCCCACAGCAATAACAGCTAAAGCTAAGCCCCCTGGTGCATTTTTGAGAAGGCTTTCCATTGCTTTAAGTAGCTTTTCAGCAATTCGCGCTTTTTCTAATGTAATCCCCATCAACACAAAGAGAGGGACAGCAAGCAGCGTTTGGTTTGTCACAATACCAAATACGCGATCTGGTGTGAATGTCAGCATACTAAGGTCAAAAGCACCCATTAAATTAGCAATAAATGCCATGAGTAACGCAACACCAGCAAGGCAAAAAGCAACTGGAAAACCACTGAAAAGTGCAAAGCACAATAAAATAAATAACAGAGCGGGCATCATAGTTTTAGGTCATCGTTAAGCAGGTTGTGGGATAATATTCTCAGAGAGCCTATTAGCGTTTTTTTCGGTTTATTACTTTTTTTATAAGTAATGATTGTTGATAGCACTGAATAAATGTGCGAAGGAGTAAAAGCGCTGGGCCTATAAGAAGGCAAGTCTTAATAAGGTAAAGCGCAGGTAGCCCTGATGCTTCGGCAGATCCTTCCGAGAGGAGCCAAGATCGTTCAACATAGTCAATGCTATAAGAAAATAAAAACAGGCTAAGAGGAATAAGAAAAATAATATTGCCCACTAAGTTAACAATCAGTTTTGATTTCAGTGAGAACTTCGAGTAAAGAATATCGAGACGAACTTGTTTGTCTTGTTGGTAAGTAAAACTAAGGCCAAGGAGGGCTGTAATTGCAAGGCAATAAACAGCAACCTCATTAAGCCAGGTGGCGCCGTAACCAAAGCCGTATCTGAGCAAAACGACGCCGCCAAGGCTGAAGGCCATAACCCACATCAAAAGCGCTAGTAGGGTGTTTAAACCTGATTCAAACTGGTTGAACCATTGGACAACTTTTGGTGATGGGTTCATAAGCAAGGCCTTCTACAAAAAACACTTATATTAAGGTGTTTGTTGCGTCTGCGTACTTGCTTGACGGGCTGGTAAACCTAGCATTGGGCTAAAGTCCTGACCATTAACCATGACACCTTTATCGTTAGCTTCGAATTGTGCCGTAAAACCGTCTTCATTGCGAGCAATTACACCAAACATTTCTAACATTGCAAGACCTTGAGCTGCTGCTTGGCGCTGTGCTTCAGGATCTGCACCACCGCCATAAGGACCAGAAGTGACTGTTGCCGCAAGCATTTCTGCTAAAGCTTGGTCTGCTTTTGCATCTAACGTGAATTCACCGTTTTGAAGGAATAGTGCTAGATTTTCATTTGCAGCCATACGACTTGGATTCAAAGACGTCAGTATTTGCTTTGCAGTCTCGATGTCTGACTCATTGATTTTTAGATTAGCTTTAACGGTTAGGTCGTCTCCAGAGTGCTGTGCAAGATCAACATTAAAGCCGATTTGAGGACCTGCCGCTAAGAATGATGCAGCTTGATCAAGAATTTCTTGTTGATTTGGCTGAATTTGTGCCTGATAGTCATCATAAGCTTTCTGGACAGCCATGAAGAAGTTCGCATCCATCTTATCAAGTGTTGCACCATAGGAAAGTGATTTTATATCCATTGGCATGCCTTTCATTTCAGGCATATCCATTTTAATAAAGCCGCTCATTAAGCCGTCTTTAACTTCACCTTCAGATGCAATAATTGCGTTATTAATTTCAACCGTCTCTTGGTTTTGTGGTGGTGTAACACTGATAGACTCTATTGAAAAACTGCTGCTACTTTGGCCGTCTATTACTGCTTCACCAAGAAGAAGTTGTCGCACAGAGATTTTGCCTTCTGGATCAATTGGCATTGTTGAAGTGAGCTTAGTGTTGCTAATGTTTGCTAGAGCTTTACCTTGGTCAAGAATCTGGAAGCTTGGAATTGTCCAGTCAAAACTTAGTTTGTCATCACCATCATTTGTAATAAGGTGGATATTTGATTCACTTAGTGTTATTTCACCAACTTCTTGGTCTGTAGCTTGAGTTTTGTCATTTTTAAGTGTGAGTGCGTTTGTAGAACACTTGGCTTCATAGCCTTTGCTCTCTGGCGTTGTATCACATGTTAGTGTTAGACCATCAAGATTCCCTGTTTCGGCTAATGCGCCATTGATATCAGGAGAAGTGGTTGTTGAATGAATGGACTTGAAACCTTTTGATGTCGGTAAAAAGCCAAAGTCGATATCGAGCACGCTTGTCAAGACAATTGACTCGCGTGTCGTTGCCATACGATACTCCTCTGGTATTGCAAGCTCTATCTCTAGCTCAACATGAGAGCCATCTTTGTCTGTTTCATGTTTTTGAATCTTAAGTTCACCAAGATTTTCTGCGGTGAGTTTTGAGTTCATGTTGGCTAATTGTTGCTCAATTATCTCATGCGCTTTTGGCGCTCTGTACGTTGGGTAATAAAGTAGACCACCAACAACAACTGCAGTAGCGCCAATAAGTAAAACTTTTTTCATATGTATAGACCTTTCTCATTCATCGAAAGTGATTCAAAAACAGTGCAGGCAAAAGCCTTCTGGTATATTTTTTGAGCAGGTTAGGTGATCTGCTCGGTGTCACAGACACAAATTGCTCTAGCTAAGAGTTTAGATGCATTAAAATAGCGTTAATTCCATGGTTTCTCAAGCTAAAGGGAGTGAATGTGATTATGGCATTAATCGACAAAAACGAAATGTGCATAATTGTTAAAGAATAGTATTGAGTATGATGGCTATGATAGAGGCTGCACAATAGTGCAATGAATTAATTAGTAATAAGGTAAAAAAGAAGTGTATGGCTACCCCTAACTCATCAGAACAAGTGCAACCTAAAAAAGGCAGTCGCTTACTTTCCTCCTCAACACTCGTGAGCGCAATGACGCTTTTATCTAGAGTGTTAGGTTTAGTCAGAGATATCTTGATTGCTCAATTTTTAGGCGCAGGCTCAAGTGCAGATGCTTTTTTTGTTGCCTTTAAGGTGCCTAATTTTTTACGACGACTCTTTGCGGAAGGCGCCTTTTCTCAAGCTTTTGTTCCTGTTTTGTCAGAATACAAGCTTAAAAGTAAAGAAGATGTGAGGCAGCTTATTAAGCCTGTGATGGGCGCTTTAGGGAGCATAACTCTAGGGCTTTGCGTTATAGCTGCACTTTTTGCGCCAGCCGTCGTTTGGTTAGTTGCACCAGGGTTTTCTGATACCCCAGATAAAATGGCACTGACAAGTGAAATGATGCGTATTACTTTTCCGTATCTCTTTTTTGTCAGTACTATGGCTTGTGCTAGTGGTGTATTAAATACCTATGGTGTGTTTGCACCTTCAGCGTTTTCTCCTGTGCTTTTAAACGTTACAATGATTGCCGCAATTGTTTTTGTTTCACCTGTATTAGATACCCAGTCAATGGCTTTAGCATGGGCTGTTGCTATTGCGGGTATGCTGCAATTATTGTTGCACCTGTATTACCTTGCAAAAATAGACTTATTTGTTTGGCCGGCATATAACTGGAAGCACCCTGGTGTACGTCGAATTTTAAAACTAATGGCGCCAGCTGTTTTTGGTGTTTCCATTAGTCAGATTAATTTATTTTTAGACACAATTTTAGCGTCATTTCTGGAGGACGGTAGTGTCTCATGGCTTTATTATGCAGATCGATTAATTGAATTACCTCTTGGCATTTTTGGAATTGCTATTGCAACTGTAATTTTGCCTCATTTATCGACACAGCATGCATCTAAAAGTACAAAAGGTTTCGGAGACACTCTAGATTGGGGGGCTCGCTGGGTTGTTGTATTAGGTATACCAGCTGCAGTTGCAATGGTTGTTCTTGCAGAGCCAATTTTAGTGAGTCTTTTCTATTATGGTGCTTTTGCATTAAGTGATGTCATTAAAAGTGCTGAGGCACTTCAAGCTTATACTTTAGCCTTGTTGTCATTTATGCTTATAAAAGTATTTGCGACAGGGTATTTTTCAAGACAAGACACAAAAACTCCAGTTAAAATTGGTATTATTGCCATGGTTGTCAATATGGTTGCCAATATTATCCTAATTCAGTTTTTTGCGCATGTTGGTCTTGCTTTAGCAACAGCTTTGTCTGCTTTTATAAATGCATTTTTACTATACCGTGGGCTTTCTAAAGCTGGTGTTTTTTCTATTAAAAAAGAGACATGGTTCTTTGTTGGGCGTGTATTTGCTGCAAGCATAGTTATGGTGTCATCACTATTGTTACTCGATCTTTCAACTGCTACTTGGGCAGATTGGGAGTTTTGGATGCGTATAGCTGTGTTGATCGGTGCTATTGTTTTAGGTTTTTCTGTTTTTATTGGGAGTTTATTTATCTTTGGAGTTAGACCAAAAGATTTAAAAGAACCTGTTGAAGATTAATAATGAGATGTATTTAGGTTTGTAATATGCAAAAAGTAACTTTTACAACAAGTGATAATGTTGATTTATATGTTGAAGTCCATGGTAGCGTAGGGCAGCCACTTATGATTTGGTCCCATGGCTTTACTGGTAGTGGTCGTAATTGGCGCTCAAGTATGCGTCAGTTTCCTGATTTTTGCCATGTTATTTACGATCAAAGAGGTCATGCTCGGAGTGCTGCTCCAGAGTTACCAGAGGCATATACTCATGAACGACTCGCTTTAGATGTCATTGAGCTTTTCGACTTTTGTCAAAATAACTTGGCAATGAATGCGCCAAAATTATTTTTAGCGGGGTTGTCTCTTGGGGCTATGGTGACTTATAAAGTTTTGGAATTGAAACCAAGTTTATTAGATGCTGCCATTATTTCTTCTTTGCCTGACCCTACTGCAAAAGAAAGTATTTCAGGTAAAGCGCATGATTTTGCTGAGGCTATTTTAAGTCAAGGTTTAGAAGCTGCAGGGGATATTTATGTGTGGGGGAGTGACTCAGGTATGAGTTCCAAAGATGCTGCATTGGTAAAGCAAGGCTTTTTAGAACATGCTAGCCATAGCCTTGCTTATATATTACAGCAAACACTTTCTCAGCTACCTTCCAGTGAAGATATGGCTTCTAGCTTACTTAAAACTAAAACACCTGTTTTAGTTTTGGCTGGGATCTCAGATGAAAATGCATTGAGCTATTCTGGGCGGGTTATGGCATCCCTTATAGGTGAAAAACCTAATGTCAATTATGTGACGTTTGCAGGTGGTCATTTATTAAATTTAACGTCAAATAAACTTTTTTGCGAGTATGTCGGCCGTTTTTTGAAATAAAAATAAGCTTTTTTGGCTCTTCTTAAGCCCTTGAAATATAGGGCTTCCTTCAGAAAAATGTTTCTTTTTCTCTCTAAAATTATTCTCTTCTTTAAATCGTGATTATACTTTTAATATGAATGATGGACATTTTGTTCATGGGTGTATTCTTGCTCACTAATTAAAAAAGACTTTTTAGCTTTTTAAATTAATTTAGCTTTAGGTTGTGTGCTTTAAGTTTTTTTAAAATTTTAAATGGAATTAAAATTTTTTTGTGAGCGTAGTTAGAGGTATGTTTCGGTAGTATGAGTATTCGTAGTCACCTCATTGAACTCGCTGAATTAACCTTACGTTGGCGAGGCCAAACATTATTACTTAATGATGTAAAGGGATTAATTGGTTGCCAAGAACAGGGGAGGGTTGAGTTTTTTCCACAGGCTCAAATAAACGATATCAGTCCAGAATGGACATTAATTCTCGAGTTTGAGCGAGCACATGGATGGTTAAGTATTCGTCATGCCAAGGGACCTTCAGTTATGTGTCTCAATGGGCGTTCGTTGACGAAAAGTCCGCTATTGATCAAGGAAGCAAGTCTTATGATGCCACCGCATTCAAATCAGTCTATCGAATTATTTTTAAGTGAATCCTTAGAAAATTGGAGTTCTGCCAGAACGTTAGATGAAAGCGAAATGCAGCAAAGGCTTACACATCAGTCTGCTCAATTTGCTACACAAGAAGCAATGAAAACTCATGAACTTATGAATTTCAGCGCTCAATGCCAATCTGAATACGGTATTTTAAGGCAAAATGGTGAGCTTGTTTCAATTGAGTCAGAATATTTATTTGGTGCATTAAAGTTTGAGATAACTGATGGTGAATGCTGGGTTTCTTCGGAGGATGGCGTACTTCAAATAAATGGTGCTCCATGTTCAATGGCTCAGATTTATGTTGGTGATCAAATGCAGTGGCAAAACAATATCTGGGTTGTTGTTGGTTTGTCATCATTAAAGAGAACTCAGCCTGTGCAGAATCCTCATGTATTTGATGCTGAAATAGAAGAAGATTTACCTGAAATAAACGAAGTTTCATCTAAGGTAAGCCTTAAGGGGCACCATGGATTATTTTCATTAACTCAATATGTTGACTCAGAACAGAAACGCCAGTCTGTTTCAGATGAAGAACTTTCTCTCTTTCGTGAGAAAATTAGTTCGTGGCTTGATTATGAGCCAGATTTAAAGCCATTGCAGGACGCAGAGCTTACAGCGGCATTAAAGAATCAGTTAAAACAGGGGGCAACGACGCCAAATGAGACACAGCTGGCGCTATTGAAGATAGGTCGTCGATCACACTCATGGCGTGAAGTAAATGAGTCGGAAGAAGATTTTGCCAAGCTTATGGCTAAAATTCCTCATGAAGGCCCTGATCGACGAATGACGCCTTATTGGCATAATGTTGTTATTGTGTCTGCATCAATATGTGGTGGCGCATTGCTCGCGACCTTAGTTGGACTCTTGTTTGTGATGTAATCCTTTCAATATGATGTGGTGCTACAACCTCTAGTGGGTTGCACCACTGATCTTTACATTGAACTAACTTTTCAATATCAAAGTCTTTTGACTCAAGCGGACGTAATTGATCGCCATTTTTTCGGTCTGCAATAGGGGTTTCAGCAACTTCAATAATAACAGGTACTTTTGTAATACCGTGCTGTTCAAAAAGGCGAATTCTCTGATTGCCTGTTTCAAGTCGAACTGTTTTTTTAGAAAGGCAAACTCTTAGTACAAATGGTTGCTGCATGCCCATAACATTAAGCTCTTGCCATAATTTGTCGAGTGGAACAGTTTCTGCGGCATGATTTAAGGTTTGGTTTTCTGGATATGGATTGGCAAATTTTAATAAAAAAGAGGTTGGAAGATAGCCTGCTTCTGGGTGATTAATATTACGGAAAATTTGATCTTCAAGTTCAGACGTATTCGCTTGAGTGTTCTGAGTATAATTTTTTAACATCTTGATACTTCTTCTGATAGTTGATTATTTTTATACTGAGTCGAATAAGCTCTAGGCTCTTTTTTGTCTTATTATTCTATCTAATAGCCATGTAATCTGTGTTGTGCTTTCTCAATGTGAATGTTGTTATCATGTTATGAGTCTGTGAGCACTTGCGCTGGCGCTCACTTCCATGTAATCTGCACGCTGAGTTGGCTGGGCAATCGCTGTTCAGATTTATCTGAAGGGAGGAAAGTCCGGGCTCCATAGGGTAAGGTGCCAGGTAACGCCTGGGGGGTGTGAACCTACGGAAAGTGCCACAGAAATTATACCGCCAGCTTGCTGGTAAGGGTGAAATGGTGCGGTAAGAGCGCACCGCGCTTCTGGTAACAGAAGTGGCAGGGCAAACCCCACCTGGAGCAAGACCGAATAGGAACTCATTTGGTGTGTCCCGCATCGAGTTCGGGTTGGTTGCTTGAGGCTTTTGGCGACGAAAGCCCTAGAGGAATGATTGTCCTTGACAGAACCCGGCTTACAGGCCAACTCAACTTTTTCTCTTTTCTTCTTTAAATTCCTATCTTGTTGATTATTCTTCCTCTGTTATTATTACAGCAGCGTATCGTTTAGCTATTTTAGTTTTCAATAATTGCAAGGATCATGGACATGTCTAAATCTCAAACCATTTTTTTCTGTCAGGAATGTGGTGGAGAAAGCAGCAAATGGCAAGGCCAGTGCGGTCATTGTTTAGCTTGGAATACCTTAGTTGAAGCACCAAAACCCAAGAAAGGCAGTCGTACACCGCAGCACGTAGGTGGCTACGCAGGTAATGCGCAAACAAGTGTTGTAAAGCTCAGCGATATTAAGTTTGAAGATACCAAACGCCTTGAGACAGGTTTATCAGAGCTGGATAGGGTGCTTGGCGGTGGTTTAGTGCCTGGTAGTGCCATTGTTGTTGGTGGCAGCCCAGGCGCTGGTAAGTCAACGCTATTGCTTCAGCTTTCTTGCCAGCTTTCCAGTCGTTATCCTGCACTCTATGTGACAGGTGAAGAATCCGCTCAACAGGTTGCCGAAAGGGCTGTTCGCTTGCAGCTCGATCGAGACACTTTAAACCTTCTTTGTGAAACCCGAGTTGAACGTATATTAGATGTGGCTCGTGAAGAGAAGCCTCAAATTCTTATTATTGACTCCATTCAAACCCTCTACAGCGACGAAGTAACTTCTGCGCCAGGCAGTGTCAGCCAAGTGAGAGAGTGTGCTGCAAAGCTCGTTACTTTTGCAAAGACGACTAACACCGTTGTGTTCTTAGTTGGTCATGTGAATAAAGAAGGGCATTTGGCAGGGCCAAAAGTTCTTGAGCATATGATAGACACATCTTTAATGCTTGAGGGTGATGGCGATGGTCGTTACCGTTGTTTAAGAAGCCATAAGAACCGCTTTGGTGCTGTTAATGAGCTTGGTGTGTTTGTGATGACTGACAAGGGCCTCAGAGAAGTGACAAATCCAAGTGCGCTGTTCTTATCACGTCCAGAGCAGCCATCCCCAGGAACAATTGTCAGCACTATTTGGGAAGGGACAAGGCCGCTGCTTGTTGAGATACAGGCACTTGTCGATGAAAACTCTTATGGTCAGCCGAGAAGGGTGAGTGTTGGTGTTGATTTAAACCGTCTTACTTTAATACTGGCCATACTGCATCGTCATGGCAACCTTACTATTGGTGGGCATGATGTTTTTGTTAACCTTGTTGGTGGGTTACGTAGCCAAGATACGTCTCTTGACCTGGGCTTAATCGCTTCCTTGTGCGCAAGCTTCTGGCAGAAATCTTTGCCTCAAAACCTTGTTGTGTTTGGTGAGGTTGGTTTAACTGGTGAGATTAGACCAGTACTTAACGGCCAAACTCGTGTTTTAGAAGCCTCAAAACATGGTTTTAAAACAGCAATAGTGCCCAAAGGTAATGCGCCTAAAAAGCCTATTGATGGAATACGAGTGCTTGCAGCAGAAACCGTGCGAGAGGCTGTTGACTTGCTGCAAGAGCTTCGCTTAGAAGGTCATGGCTAAAAATGCAAATTGAAAACTCAATTTATAACACTGAAAATACGAATGTTAATTTTTTGATTCAATGTCACTTATTTACTATCTTTATTGAGTGAGCAAAAAATGTTCACTCTAATAGAGGGGAATTCGTGTGGTAGCTGCAGATAAACATCCAATGGAAACCTCTAGGTTGGCGCTATTACAGAACCTTGAAATTCTCGACACAGATGCTGAAGCTGTGTTTGATGATTTGACCGAGCTTGCTTCAACTCTATGTGATGCCCCTATTGCATTAGTAAGTCTTGTTGATGGCAATCGACAATGGATTAAATCTCGATTTGGTTTAGATATTTCTGAAGTTTCAAGAGAAAATGCCTTCTGTGCTCACGCCATTCTAAATAAGGGTATATTTATTGTCGAGAATGCTGATGAAGACAGCCGTTTTTCAGACAACCCTCTAGTTGTAGGTGCTCCACTTATTAAGTTTTATGCTGGAGCTGTACTTCGCTCCGATCATAATTTACCTATAGGTACGCTTTGTGTAATCGATCACGAGCCTCGCCAATTCACTGCACGTCAGCAAAGGGCTCTTGAAATTATTGCAAGGCAAGTCGAGTCACAAATTGAGATGCGCCGCAAAAATATTAAATTAGAAAAGCTTAATCAAGTGAAAAAAAACATTATGTCCCTTGTTGCTCATGACTTGAAAGGCAGTTTCACCAGTGTATTGGGTTTTTCTCGCATAATGGCAAAAAAACTAGACACTATGGATACTGCCCGTGATCTTCATTCAATGGGGCAGCACCTTATTTCGAGTGCAAATGACGTATATAAACTTTTAGATGAAATGTTGCAATGGACTGAGATGCAAATGGGGCAGTCTGAGCCTTTGCTTAAAAGGTTTGATCTAGCCGAAGAAGTTTCAAGTTGTGCAAACCTTTTTACAGAAATTGCTCGCGTTAAAAATATTGATATTCAAATAAGTGTACCAAAGGCGACTTTTGTGTATGCGGATCCATCTATTACAAAAACAGTATTAAGAAACTTTTTATCTAATGCTGTTAAATATTCACCTAAAAGCAGCCGTGTTGAGATAGGTCTAGATCAAAATGATGCAGGCCCAGACTTACATCTTTGGGTACGTGATTATGGTGCTGGTATGCCTGAAGTATTAAAACAAACTTTATTTAAGTCAGCGCAGGTCAGTCAGCCGGGCACTGAGAATGAGCAGGGACATGGTATTGGCTTGAGTTTATGTGCAGCCATAGCCGAGCAGCAAGACAGTAATCTTTGGGTTGATGACACGATTATTCATGGTTGTAAAATGTGTTTATCTATTCCACTTCAAGATAATCATACTTTCTCATCCCAAAGAGCATAAGTAGTCTTTATTCTATTCCAATGAGAACAGCTATATCTTGTGGCTGTTCTATACAGTTCTGGTAAAAAATATCTTTGATCTCTTCAAACGATAAATCATGTAGTACTTTGGCTAAGAGATGATCTGGATAATAACTATCTTCTGATGACATTTTTTCAATCGCATTTAAATCGCTTTTATGAGTGTGTGGGAGTGTATTTGGTTGCTCTTTCAATGTTGTTATAACTGCATTTTTGTAGAGTTGAATCCTATTCGGTGTTAGTGTCTGAAAAGCATTTTTTAAAAATGAGTTGACTTCTTTTTCTATCTTTTCCGGTCTTGTTTTATAGCCTTCAACTGTGAATGTAATGCCTGATGTATCAATAAGCTGAAGAGCGTTAACATCTGTGGAATATCCTAGTTGGCGGTTGACGCGCATTTCTTTAAAAAACGATGTGCTTAATAGTTTGCTCAAGAGTAAAAATGTAGCAGCTGTTTTTGGCTCATTGTTTTTCTGCTGTATATAAAGGCAATACCCTGTTTTACTGCTTGGTAAGTAAAGTGAGGTGTTCGTTAAATAAACCTGCTTTAAGTTTTTATTTAATACGTTATTTAGGGGGGGTGTATTGTTAGAGGTTAAGTTGATAAATCTATGGCTTAGATCTTCTGCTGTTGTCGCAGAGATACAACCTTGCATGAGTAAGTTGATTTGTGTTTGATTTTGCCATACTTGGAGTTGGCTTTTAATGTTTTCAGGGGTGATCAACGATATACTTTTTTGAGGGTTGTATTCTAAGTTGAGGAGGTTGTTTTTTATTGCAGCTATAGCATGGTCTGCAATAGAGCGCTCTCCATAGTATTGAATTTGCTTTTGCTTGATACTATTCACTTGAAATAAACTTAAGTCGATAGAGGTAAGGCTTTGTTGAATAAGCTCTGATATCTCTTGAAAAAGAATTGGTAGGTGTGATGCTGCACTTTTAATTTTAAACTCAAAATTATTATTTCTTTGCTCTAAAGAGAGGTTGATCCCCAGTATTGCTGTTTTACTGGATATTGGTTTCACCGAAGAATTCCATATTTGATACAAAGTATTGGCTTGTATTTCACATAAGTGTTTTTTGCTGAAGAGAAGGCTGGTTAATACAGCAGGTGAATTGTTTTGAATATTCAAGTGATGCCAAGTCTGCAAATTTGGAGTGTTTAGAAGCCGACATAGCTTGTTGTTCGTTTCGTTATTTTCCATTAAAGCTGTTGGTAGTAAGTATTGATCTGAGCTTGGAAGCTGTAACATGTATGACGTATTACTTGCCTGAGTATACTCATACTGTTTAGTTTTAAACGGTGTTTTTGAAAATGAGGTAAGAGCTTCACTTTCAAGCCTTGGGTTTTCGATGATCTCAATCACTTTTTCTTCTGTTATTTTATTTAGCACCATTTTTATTTGAAATAAGGGGCTTGGCTTACGAACCGGTCTAGCTTGCTGCTCCCTAGGTGTAAGGCTATGAGCAGCATTGAGTGTTATTTCCATAATGGTTGGTGGGATAAAGAGCTTCTGGGCGTAATCATTACTAAAGGTATCATTGTTTAATACGTGTTGAGTTGACGGTGCTTTTAAATCAAGCTGTATGTTTTTAATAAACTGAAAAAACTCTTTTTTAACGTCTTGTACATTTTTCAAGTTGTACGTGCTAAGTTCGAATTTAAAACCAAGTATGTATTCATTGTTATTTGATCTCTCAATATAGGCCTCGTAATCTGAGATAAGTTGTTTGTTACGTAAGGACTGTTTAAAGCTTGCATCCTGATCGTTATTCAAAATAGGGAGTAAGTATTTGAGTGCAGTCGGTAATGAAGGGATGCAAAAAAACAACTTCATATTAGATGTATTGAGTCTTGGTTTTACTTCGCAGGATAGAGGTGTTTGGATATCAGTTAAAAACGATGGCAAGGGTATGGGATTGTTACTTGGCTTAGCCTCAAGGGGTGAGAAGTAGTGCTCCAATAAGGTTTTCTGGTCATCCAGTGTGTAAGGGCTATGAATTGCAATACTCATATTGCTTGCAAAGTAGTGCTGTTTAAAAAAGCCTTTTAATGCGTGTTGAAGCGGTACTCCTTGTTTATCACTTAACGTTTCATCATTTCCACAGCCAAACTGCGTTTCAGAATGTTCTTTATTTAAGATCTGATTGAGAGTGTCGGTTGTTTCAAACCAGGGTTTATGCGCTAACTCGTGAAACTCATGATCAATGGCTGCTTTTTCTATTTCAACATATGTTCTTTCAAAATGAGGCTCTTGAAGTGAGGCGCTCAGTCTGTTGAGCCCTTCTGCTAAATGAGTTTCAAAAATTGTGTTGAGCTTTGTAAGACAATTATTTCTTAGTTGAAAGTAATAGGTTGTGTTTTGATTTGATGTTGCTGCGTTGCATGTACCGCCACGAGACATAATAAAGTCTAAGTATTCATATGGTTGCTTGAAACGCATATTTTTAACAAAAGAATTATGTTCCACTGCATGAGCAAGGCCAGGCCATGTTTTTGGATTACTATTTGATCCTGATGCCACAACTAAGGCTGCAGTGGAGGCAATCGCATCAGGCTGGCTTGTGAGGCAATAGTTCAACCCATTTTTTAATGTGCCAGTTGTTGTATTTCGCATGGAAAGCGAGCTTTCTTGGGGTGCTCTTGCGGGGCAGCTCTCTTTCATAGGGGTGAGTGGCGTAAAGTGGAGGCACTGTTCGGTTTGAGTAGAGTGCTTGAGAGTAGATGTATTTAACGAGCCTTGAACTTGCATGCATCTTTCCTTGATGAGTCTTAATCTAATGCTGGCATTCTAGACGTCTTCATATCTTCATCAAAACAGCCTTTTACATTTGCGCTGGTTCTTTTTGTGTTGAAAAGTGGTGGACCAAGGTGAGCTATTGGTGGGGATAAAAGTGGAGTGACTTTCTTTCTTTGTATAACACTATGAAAATATTAGGTATTTATGTTTTTTCTTTATGGTGGAGAGAAGTGGGGGAGAAAAGTGGAGGAATCATACACCACTTTTCTCCCCCTTTTACGTTTATAGAAGGGGAATAAAGTGGTGTATGGCATTTTGAATCTTATGATTTAGGGCTGCAATGATTTTTTTCACCACTTCTCTCCACCTCTGCGCATGGACGTTTCAGCGTCCGCTTTAGCTTAAATATCCGTATTGGGCATATTTTAAGCATGTTGTTTTAGCTAGACCAGCTTAATTAATGTAAAAAACTTGACAATTTTGCCTTTTTGTTGGCATTGCTGGTTTTTTTTCCCTATAGTTCTAAAGAGATTGGAAAAAAGTGGAGGAAAGTGGTTGTTTGTGGTGGAAGTGGGAATCAAGACTCAACTTCAAGCATCAATCATTAGTTTAGAGCCATTTTGGGAGTTACTATGTTCCGTGGAGTTGCTTCACTGACTCTTGATACGAAAGGCAGGATTGCACTGCCAAGTCGTTATCGAGAAGTTATGCGTGAAAAAAGCAACGGACAAATGGTAATAACCATTGATACACAAGATCGGTGTTTGTTACTCTATCCCACCCCTGATTGGGAAGTAATTCAAGCACAGGTCGAGGCTCTCCCTAGTTTTAATCCAGCAGCAAGAAGAATTCAACGTCTTTTAATTGGTCATGCGACTGATGTAGAGATGGATGCCCAAGGTCGTTTCTTATTACCAGCGCCATTGCGAGAGTTTGCAGGTCTGGAAAAAGGCGTGACTTTGATTGGTCAAGGCAAAAAATTTGAAATCTGGAGTGAATCGCACTGGCAAGAGCAACGTGATGCTTGGCTTGAAATGGAAGAAGACATATCCCTTCCTGATCAGTTAAATACGATTTCACTTTAGAAAAAAGAGACCAACATTGAAAAAGAGCAAGAGAAAAAAAGGCACAGCAGAAAAGATTGAACTGAATGATGGGCCTACCCAACATTTGCACAAAAGTGTGATGTGGGATGAAACATTAGAGTGGTGGAGCAACGAAAATATAACGGGTAAAAGCGGATTATTTGTTGATTGCACTTTTGGCCGTGGTGGCCACTCTAGAGCACTTATCAATTTAAAGACAAATGCAGAATTACTTGTGTTTGATAAAGACCCTGAAGCAATAGAAGTTGCAACAAAACTTGCCGAAGAAACAGTTGCTTCTGGTCAAAAAATGAACGTTTTTCACAGTTCTTATGCAGACATAGCAGAAGTGCTTGAAAAAAATGGGTATTCCCAAAAAGTTGATGGTATTTTAATGGACCTTGGCGTTTCTTCACCTCAACTTGATGAAGCAGAACGTGGTTTTAGCTTCATGAGAAATGGCCCACTTGATATGAGAATGAACTCATCTGCAGGCATGACAGCAGCAGAGTGGTTGGCCAAGGTTGATGAGAAAACATTAGCAGATGTGATCTATCAATTAGGGGAAGAAAAACAGTCCCGAAGAATTGCAAAAAAGATAGTAATGGCACGCGCTGAAAAGCCAATTGAAACAACAGCTGAGTTGGCAGATTTAGTGTGTCAGGTGGTCCCTCGACGGGTTGTAGGGAAACACCCTGCAACCCGTACTTTTCAAGCGATACGGATGCATATCAATAATGAGCTTGGGGATTTGCAACAAGGTTTGAAGGGTGCGTTTGAGATGTTAGCACCTGGAGGCAAGTTAGTAGTTTTAAGCTTCCATTCTCTGGAAGATCGAATTGTGAAGCGCTTTATGCAGCAACATTCAAAACCTGCTGACTTACCAAGAGGATTGCCGGTACTAGCGGCAGATATCGCACCTCCTGGAAAAGTGTGCGTAAAAGGTTCAAAGCCTAGAGACGAAGAAATTAATGTGAACCCAAGGGCAAGAAGTGCCATCTTGAGGGTCATAGAAAAGGTAAATACAGCAGAGACTTAGAATGCAGGCAGCGTATAAGTCGATTTAAAAATTTGACGAAGAAGGAGTTTGGGGATGAATAGGATTTTCAATTTCGCTCAAAGAGTAGTGAACATGTCATTAAATAACGGGTATTTTGGCAACATGCAAGTGAAGCAGTCTTTCGCTCCATCTCAAAGACGTCAACCTCAAAGGATGCCAGTGGTGCCTTTGAAGAACAAGCGTTCATTGAAAGCTCATTTAAGTATTAAAGATCGTATACAGCAGCAAATCGAAGACGTTAAATCTATCGAGCTTAATATGACTGCAATTATTAATTTAGTTTTAGCTGTGATAACCCTTGCCGTTGGTATCGGTGTGGTCCATTATTCCTATAATAATCGTCAACAGGTTATTGAACTTTCGCAGCTTCGTTCTGAGCGTGATGATCTCCAGCAAAAATGGACGTACTTGATGAAAGATCAAAACCAGCTGTCAGCTTTTTCTCGTATTGAAGCAACAGCTATCAGCTCAATGAATATGCACCGTCCAGAAAAAGATGATATTAATATTTTAAGACGATCTGATTCTTAAAAGATCGGAACTATTTACACCATAAGGATATACATACATGCACCACAGAGCAGGACGCAGTCGAGCGGCATTTCAAACTGGTCGACTATGGGTTTTGCTGATTGGTTTGGCCATTGCAATGTCTGCCATTGTTGGTCGTTTGGTTCACTTACAGCTTGATGAAAGTAGCTTCCTGAAGAATCAGGGAGATCGTCGCTCACTTCGTACAGTTCGCATGCCTGCATACAGAGGTATGATCGTTGATCGTAACGGTCGTGCCCTTGCTGTAAGTACTCCTGCCGTTAATCTAGAAGCAAATCCAAAAGTTTTAATTCAAAGTGACCCTGAAAAGCTCAAGCTATTGGCTGAAGCGATTGGTTGGTCCTATTCTTCCTTGCAAGACAAGCTCCAAAAATACTCCAAAAAAGAATTTATGTTTTTGGTGCGTTATCTAGAACCTGACGCTGCTGAAAAAGCGTTGGGCTTACGTCTAAAAGGATTATGGCCGAGACACGTTTACAAACGTCACTATCCAGCCGGAGCAGTTGCAAGCCATGTAGTAGGTCTTACAAACGCTGAAGAAGAAGGTCAGGAAGGTGTTGAGCTTAAATATGAAGACCTACTCAATGGTGTGCAAGGTAAGCGTACAGTTATTAAAGATTTATTCGGTCAAGTGGTTAAAGACTTAGGTGTTGTGCAAACACCAGAAGATGGTAAAAACCTTGCTTTAAGTCTTGATTTAAGAGTGCAGTATGTTGCTCATCAAGCACTTGAAGAAGCCGCTATTCAAAGTAAAGCCAAGTCAGGCTCACTCGTTGCAATTGATGTAGATACAGGTGAAGTGCTTGCAATGGCAAACTATCCAAGTGTTGACCCTAATGATAGAGCAAACTTAAGACCTGAAGCCCTGCGAAATAGAGCTGTGACGGACATGTTCGATCCTGGTTCAACTGCAAAAGCGTTTTCAGTTTTAGCGGCGCTTGAGAGTGGCAAGTTTCAACCTTGGTCTGTCATTGATACAAGTCCAATAAAAGTAGGGCGTAAGTGGATTCGTGATCACCGAGATTATGGCCCGCTAGATCTGACAGGTATTTTAATGCACTCCAGTAACGTTGGTGTTACGAAGCTCGTTTTAGATATTCCAGTAGAAAAGCAAGTTGGTGTTATTCGTGACCTTGGGTTTGGCATGAGTACACAAATAGGTTTACCTGGTGAAACTGATGGTTATGCTCCTGGCTTTGATCTTTGGCGCCCAATTGAGCGTGCAACTCTTGCTTACGGTTATGGTATTTCTGTGAGTGTTTTGCAGCTTGCAAGAGCTTATGCTGTCATTGCTCGTGGTGGAGAGCAGCTTGATTTGAGTATTCTTCAAAAAGAAGAACGATCAAAGGGTGAGCAAGTTGTTTCTAAACGATCCTCAGATCAAGTGTTACATATGTTGGAATCAGTTTTATCTGATGATGGTACAGGTAAAAATGCACGAGTACCTGGTTATCGAGTTGCAGGTAAAACTGGTACAGCACGTAAATTAACATCACAAGGGTACGATGCTCGCCGTTACCTATCATGGTTTGCTGGTGTAGCACCCGTTTCAAATCCTAAGTATGCAGTTGTTGTCATGTTAAACGATCCAGCAGGAAAACGTTTTTATGGTGGAGAGATTGCTGCACCTGTCTTTTCTAACGTAATGGAGTCACTCCTCAGATTTAACGGTGTGCTTCCAGACGCAAGCCTTGCCAAAAAATAGCAAATTCGTTTAATGTGAAACGAAAGTATGTCCAAAAAAGTAGTAAAGAAAAATCTTGATTACTTTTTTGGTTTTTCTCTTATTATTGTTAGAGTTAATACCCCACATATTATCTTTTAGAAAAAAGACTAAGGCCTGTTTATGTCAAAATCAGTATGGACGCTACTCCCTTCAGAGCTAAGAGCTTCTCTTCTAGAGCATGAATCCCTTTTATCTGCACTTTTAGTCAATGGGCTCTCTTCTGATAGTCGTCAAGTAAAGTCTGGCGATTTATTTTTTGCAGTACCTGGTACACAGATGGATGGGCGAACATTTGCAAAAGATGCTCTTGATAAAGGGGCGCAGATTGTCATTACTGAAGATCAAAGTATTCAGCATCCTTTTTATGACTCTGAAGAAAAGCTGTTATTGCTGCCATTACTAGCGCCTTGGATTGGCATTATTGCTGCTGAATTTTATGATTGGCCAAGTAAAAAAATGAAACTTGTCGGTATTACTGGCACAAATGGTAAAACAACGACAAGCTTTTTAATCGCATCCTTGGGAGAATCTCTTGGTTTGAAAACAGCGGTCATGGGGACAAATGGGTATGGTCCTTTGTCCTCTATGAAAACCCAAGCTCTGACAACGCCAGACCCTATAACACTTCAAAAGCAGCTTGCTGAGTTGCAGCAAGATGGCGTGGAGCTGGTTGCGATGGAGGTTTCTTCTCATTCATTGGTTCAGTATCGAGTCAATGGTTGTCTGTTTGATACTGCTGTAGTGACAAATATTTCAAGAGATCACCTTGATTATCACGGTGATATTGAAAGCTATGCGAGAGCAAAAGCATTGCTCGTGACTTGGTCTGGATTAAAGCATGCGGTTATTAACCGAGATGATGATTACGCCGAGCTTTTTCTTAATTATTCACAAGCTAAGAAAAACTGGATTTATGGTTATTGTGCAACAGAAAAAGAGTTGCCTCTACCGCCTCAGAGCATCTTATGTAAAATTCGCCTGCAAGAACAAAAGCAAGGTAAGCTTCAATCCCTCGAATTAGATCTTGGTCAGCATTATAGTTTTGCAACAGCGTTGATTGGTCGTTTTAATTATCAAAATCTTTGTGCTGCATTACTCACATATGTTGCAGCAGGCTATGAGCTTAAAGCGCTAGAGAGCCTAGTGCCGCAGCTGGCTTTACCTCAAGGGCGAATGGAAACAGTCAATGATTATGAGACTGAAGAAACATTGGCTGCACCAAGAGTTGTTGTTGATTTTGCGCATACGCCAGATGCCATGGATGTTGTCTTAACTGAGCTGAAACTCATGGCGGAAGGGCAGCAGGGTAAATTGTTTGTCGTATTTGGTTGTGGTGGTGATCGCGATCGTGGCAAGAGACCTTTGATGGCAGCTGTTGCAGAAAAGTATGCTGATGCGATTATTGTGACACGAGATAATCCAAGGCACGAATCAAGTGAGCAAATTTTTGAAGATATTTATAAGGGCTTCTCTAAGGCGCTTATTAAAAACACGAAAGACGTGATTATGAGATGTGATAGTCGCTCGGAAGCTATTGCAATTGCTATAAAAAAAGCAGCATCTAACGATGTTGTTGCAATTCTTGGTAAAGGGCATGAGAAATATCAGGAAATTGCAGGTCAAAGAACAGATTTTGACGACGTTGAGACAGCACGTCTTGCGATTCAAAATGCAAAAAAACCTCAATAGAACATTTTATGATCTTAATAGGAATATAAAGAATGAACTTAGAACAAAACAATAAAGGCGCATCAGGAGTCGCATTGAATTATCTTCTTGCTGCAGCTCAAGCGCATATTGGCCGAATTGAAACATCTCATCAATCATTACTCGAAAATACAGTGGGTGCTCTTAGGCTTGATTCTAGGTTATGTGAAGTTGGAGATATTTTTGTGGCATTTGCTGGGAAGCAAGTTGACGGTCATGATTATATAGCGCAGGTGATTGAAAAAGATGTTGCTGCAATTGTTGTGAGTAATGATTGGGCGCAAGATCACTTGCACCATTTTAAAGAAGCAGAGGTCGTTTTTATACTTTGTCATGATCAGCAGCTTGTCATGCGAGCTTTTGCTCAAGGCTATCGAGAGTATTATCGTGCTATTCCATTTATCGGCATTACTGGCAGCTGCGGTAAAACTACAGTAAAGAATCTTACAGCTCATATTCTTGATCAATTCACAGATGTGCTTGTAACGGCAAAAAGTCAGAATAATCATCTTGGTGTTCCTATGACTATTTCCCGTATTACACCTGCTACAAAAATAGGTGTAGCGGAGTTGGGTGCTAATCACGTAGGTGAAATTCAACAGGGAGCATCTTTAGTCAAACCTGATATTGGCGTTTTAACATGTGTTAATGCAGCTCATATAGAAGGCTTTGGTTCGCTTGAAAAAACAGCAAAAGCAAAAGGGGAACTCATTGAGGCTATTGGCGAAAATGGTATTGCAGTTTTAAATCGTGATGATGAGTTCTTTTTTGTTTGGGTTGATTTGCTACCGGCGACTGTAAAATCACTTACTTTTGGTCAGTCTGCTGAGTCTGATATTCAATACTTTACAAATGACGCAGCATTTTCCTTTATCTTTAATCAAGGTGCTGAAGCATTTGGTGTTCCAGCTGAGAAATTAAATACAAAAATAACTGTTGATTTACCACTTTTAGGTGAACACAACAAAATGAATGCTGTTATTGCTATTGCAGCGGTTGTCGCCTTAGGGTACAAGGTTAAACCAGAATGGTTGTCTGATTTTTATTCGAAGCTAGACTGTTTGTTTGAATCTGCTCAAGCAGAGCCTGGTCGATTGGTTCCTGTGCAATTGGCAAATGGCACTTTAATGATTGATGACACATGGAATGCGGTACCTACAGCTGTTAAAGGGTCTATTCAAACACTTTCTCAGTTTGCAGGGCCGAAGTGGTTTGTTTTTGGTGGTATGGCTGAGCTAGGGGAGCATTGTCTTGAAGCTCATGAAGAGATAGGGCTTGAAGCTGCACAATGTCAAATTGATCAGTTTTGGGCTTATGGGCCAGATGCAAGTCATGCTGCCGAAACATATGCAAAAAATTATGCTGCACCTATTGCATGCTTTGAAACTCATGAGGCAATGAATGCTGCACTGCTATCAGCAGTAAATCATTCCAAACCAGCAACACTACTGGTCAAAGGGTCTCGTTCTCGCAAAATGGAGAAAATAGTTCAGCATTTGCAGTCTGCAATAGGTCTCACTAAATAGGAGAGTAAGTTCACATGTTGCTATGGCTTGCTGATTATCTAGCTCAGTTTTATTCGGGCTTTAATGTTTTTAGTTATTTAACATTTAGAGGCATTCTAGGTGTTTTAACAGCGCTCATCTTTTCATTCGTATTTGGTCCAATCATGATTCGAAAACTACAGCTTCGCCAAATAGGCCAAGCTGTACGTAGTGATGGTCCACAAACTCATCTTGTGAAAGCAGGCACGCCAACAATGGGTGGCGCATTAATATTGATAGCTGTTGCTGTGAGTACTTTACTCTGGGCTGATCTTTCCAATGAATATGTTTGGATGGTATTAATTGTTACAGGTGTTTTTGGTGTTGTTGGTTGGGTAGATGATTACCGTAAAGTAATTCAAAAAAACTCAAGAGGTTTGCCTGCTAAGTGGAAATTCTTCTGGCAGTCGATTGCTGGCTTTGGTGTTGCTATACTTCTTTATAATGAGACTGGCGATGTTGATCGTAGTCTTCTAATTCCTTTCTTTAAAGATGTCAGTATTCCCTTAGGTATTTTATACGTGCCTTGGGTTTATCTTGTTATTGTTGGTTCGAGTAATGCCGTTAATTTAACAGATGGTCTTGATGGCCTAGCAATACTGCCAACAGTATTAGTTGCCGGTGCGTTGGGTGTTTTTGCTTATGTAACCGGACATGCTGTACTTGCTGATTACTTGATGCTGCAAAATATTCAAGGTGTAGGCGAGCTTATTATTATCTGTGGTGCTCTTGTTGGCGCTGGCTTAGGCTTTTTATGGTTCAACACCTATCCTGCACAAGTCTTTATGGGTGATGTTGGTGCATTAGCATTGGGTGCTGCGCTTGGTATTATTGCTGTTATTATCCGACAAGAAATCGTGCTGTTTATTATGGGTGGTGTTTTTGTTCTTGAAACATTATCAGTCATTTTACAGGTAGGTTCTTTCAAGCTTACTGGTAAGCGAATTTTCAGAATGGCACCATTGCATCATCATTTTGAATTAAAAGGGTGGCAGGAACCAAAAGTAATTGTACGTTTTTGGATTATTACAGTTGTTCTTGTTTTATTAGGGCTTGCATCTCTTAAGCTACGATAACATTCTTTTTAAACAGGAAAGGGGGCTGCATTGAGTTCTCATATTATTCAAAGAGGCGGTCCCCGTCTTGTTTTTGGTCTTGGTATAACGGGGGCGTCAGTTGCGCGCTACTGTATTCGCCATGCAATCCCATTGCATATTGTTGACTCTAGAGCTGTGCCAGATCAGCTTGAGGCCATTAAAGCTTATGCTTTAGAGCAGAACGTTGAGCTTCAGATCACCACAGGTGTTGATTTTGAGACTCTTGTTAAAGATAGGCCAGAGTTAAATACTTTTATTCAGCGATTTGATCAAGTTTTTATTTCGCCTGGTGTTAATCTATCCCACCCGCTTTTAGAGGCTGCTCGTGAATTTGAAGTACTAATAGATAACGATATTGGTTTATTTGTTCGCACTTTAAGGCAAGCAATGCCATCAATTAAAATTGTGGCAATTACAGGTTCTAACGGCAAATCCACTGTAACAGATGCGCTTGCTTATGTTGGTAATAGGCTTGGCTTACGATGCCATGCCTTAGGCAATATTGGTAACCCTGTATTGGATATGCTCGATGAATTAACTCACCATGATACGGTAGTTCTGGAATTGTCGAGTTATCAGCTTGAGTCTGTTGCTGAGCTCGGTGCTGATGTGGCAACACTTTTGAATGTGAGCGAGGATCATTTAGATCGTCATGGCACAATGCAAAACTACTGGCAAGCAAAACAGAAAGTGTATCAACAAGCTAAAGCTGTCGTTGTTAATAAAGATGACCCATTATCATCGCCTCTTGAACCACATAAAAATTCTGGCGCTTTAGAAGTGTATGTGCGTTTTGGCCTAGGTGCACCTGATCTTAATGACTTTGGTTTGATTCAACGAAACAATAAACATTATCTTGCTGAAGGTATTCACCCGCTTATTGCTATAGATGAATTGGCTTTGCAGGGACCGCATAATCACGCTAATTTTTTAGCTGTTCTTGCGATAGCTAAGACTTTAGGGTGGGCGCTGAATAAAACCTGTGAGGCTCTCAAAGACTATAGAGGTCTTGCATATCGATGCGCTATAGAAAAAACCGATGATCAAGTCACATGGATGAACGACTCAAAAGGGACAAATGTTGGTGCAAGCCTTGTTGCCTTAAAAAGTGGCGCTGGCTATGTGGCGTTAGATGGTGGTCTTTGGTGGATCGCGGGTGGTCTTTCAAAGGGGGCTCAATTTCAAGATATTGCAACCTATTTAGAGTCACTTCAAGACATTAATACTTTGAAAGGTTGCTTGTTGTATGGTCAGGATAAGCATTTGATTCAAGCATCCTTGCTAGAAAAGGGGATTGAATCTATCCAAATTTGCGAGACATTAAAAGAAGCTGTAAACATTATCAAAAAGAGCTCCAGGCCAGGTGATATTGTTGTTTTTTCACCTGCATGCGCAAGTATGGATCAATTTAAAAACTTCGAAGCTCGTGGCCGTGCTTTCTCGGAATACATCAAGGAGTGATGAGTGTCAGTTCGTTTTAACGCTACCCACCCTGAAGCGGAAAATAAAGTTGTAAGCCGCTTCAAGGCATTTATGGAACCAATTAAAACAAAAGTCCGTCCTGTTGTCGCAAAATGGCTGAATAATAACGCTATGTGGCTTGTTATTGGGGGGACTTTATTCCTTGTTGGTATGGGAATGCTCATGGGTACATCTGCTTCTATGGATATAGCAGCGTCTAGGTACAATGATGCATTTTTCTTTCTAAAGCGCCAGCTGATTTATCTATTTTTAAGTTGCTTTTGTTGTGCTGCAGTTTTGAAAATACCTATTATTAAATGGCGTGTGGCATATCCATGGCTTTTATTGCTATCGACCGTTGGCCTTATTTTTGTACTCGTCCCAGGGATAGGAAAGTCTGTCAATGGTAGTGCTCGCTGGATTGGGTTTGGTCCGTTCAATATTCAGGTTTCAGAGTTTTCAAAATGGTTCTTAGTTCTTTTTGTTGCAGATTATATCGTACGACGTAAAAGTGAAATCCAAACAAATGTTATGGCTTTTATAAAGCCAATGTTAATCGTTGGCGTGACTGTCTTACTTTTGCTTGCTGAGCCTGACTTTGGGGCTTCTGCTGTAATAGTTGGTACAACGCTCATGATGCTGTTTGTCGCTGGGTCAAGCTTGCTTCCATTTATCACACTACTTGCATTGTTGCTTATTAGCGCTGGTATGCTTGTTATGTTCCAAGAATATCGATGGGAACGTATTATTGCTTACACCGACCCTTGGATGCATCAATTTAACTCTGGCTATCAGCTCACGCAAAGTTTAATTGCTTTTGGTCAAGGTGGCCTCACTGGCCGTGGTTTAGGTGAAAGCGTACAAAAACTCTTTTATTTACCAGAAGCTCATACTGACTTTGTATTTGCAGTTTTAGCGGAAGAGCTTGGTTTGGTTATGTGTCTTACTGTTTGCTTGGTTTATTCTTTGCTGACATTTGGTATTTTCTGCATTGCATATAGAGCATTAAAACGCAGTGCTTTATTTGAATCTTACGCAGTTTTTGGTGTGGGATTGCTCGTTTCTATACAAGCTATTTTAAATATGGGTGTAAATACTGGTCTGCTTCCAACAAAAGGCTTGACTTTGCCATTGATGAGTTATGGTGGTTCGAGTATTCTGGTGACATTAAGTATGCTCGCCTTTGTTTTGCGAGTTGAGTATGAGAACCGTCGACCAACACGTTTCTTAGGTTGGTCGGGCTTTTAGTAAAGCCACCCCTTAAAGGAATTAGTACATTGCATAGCACCCCAGATCAGGAAATTGCGTCCCAAAATTCAGCAGCACAAGAAATAATAAACTCGCCTTTACAGCGAGTTCTCATTACCGCTGGAGGTACTGGCGGTCATATCTTTCCTGGCCTTGCTGTAGCAGAGGTGCTCCGCCAAAAAAATGTAGAAGTGCAGTGGGTTGGCACTGATTATGGTCTAGAAAAAAACCTTGTCCCAAAAGCAAATATACCGATTCATTATTTGCCTGTTCGTGGGTTAAGAGGCAAAGGCCTTGGACGCTTGTTTGCCATGCCTCTTATGCTTTTAAAAAGTATTTCTCAGAGCCGACGACTTATTAAAGAGTTTCAACCTCAAGTTGTACTCAGTTTAGGTGGCTATGCATCAGGCCCATTAGCCCTTGCTGCAAAAACATCAGGTATACCTCTTATTGTCCATGAGCAGAATGCAGCTCCGGGGCTTACAAATCGTGTTCTTGCGCCAATGTCTGCAAAAGTATTAGCAGGTCTGCCAAGTAAGCTTTCGTCACTGTCTCAGTATCAAGAAATAGGCAACCCAGTGAGGCAAGAATTTGTTGATCTTCACTCTCGTCAGCAAGCTTCATCAAAGCAAAAAGGGGATGGTGATGAAATTAATGTGCTTATTGTGGGTGGAAGTCAAGGTGCTCAGAAACTCAACTTAGCAGTACCAATTGCGTTGCAGCAAATCCAAGAGCAATATCCTGATCAACTTATTCGTGTAGTTCATCAAGCTGGTGCTTCTAAGCATGAAATGACCCAAAATGCATATGACCAAACTCATGTTCGTGTTGACGTTGTCGAGTTTATTGACGATATGGCAGGCGCATTTGAGTGGGCAGATATTATTATTGGTCGTGCAGGGGCTTTAACGGTTGCTGAAGTTGCTGCTGCAGGTGTTGCTTGTCTCTTCATTCCATTAGCAATTGCTGTTGATGATCATCAGACACTCAATGCTCGCTCTCTTGTTGATCGTGATGCTGCGCTTATGGTGAGTGAAGCTGAGCTTGAAGGCGATGCCCTAGTGAAAGGGCTTGAGATACTGATAACAGATCATAATGCCCGCAAAACAATTGCGCAAAAAGCGTTAGAATTAGCTAAAGTAAATGCAGCGCATGATATTGTGGCTGCAATGGAACAACTCATTCAGAAATAAGTCTGAAATGAGGCGTTTTGCTGGCCTTGTAGAGGCCTGTTCTTGAATTAAGCCTATTCTGGGCATTACCAATATTTAGATGAGAAGTGAATAAAAACAATGGAAGCTGTTATGAACCCAACTACCGTTTTTCCAATACCATCAATGAGACGAATTCATAGAATCCATTTTATCGGCGTAGGTGGTTCCGGCATGAGTGGTATTGCAGAGGTGCTTGCAACCTTGGGGTATAAGGTCAGTGGCTCAGACCAGAAAGATTCACTTGTTGTCCAGCGGTTAAGAGCCCGCGGCGTAGACGTGTTTATTGGACATGATGCTGATAATGTAAAAGGTGCAGATGTCGTAGTTGTTTCTACTGCAATTTCACAAGAAAACGTTGAATATGCTGCTGCTAAAGAGCAGGGGCTTCCAATGGTGCAAAGAGCAGCAATGCTTGCAGAGCTCATGCGTTTCAGACACGGTATTGCAGTTGCGGGAACCCATGGTAAAACAACAACAACGAGTTTTATTGTTTCAATTTTTGCAGAGGCAGGCTTTGATCCAACCTATGTGGTTGGTGGCGTTATTAACCAAGCAGAAAAGAGTGCGCAGCTTGGTAAGAGCCGTTATTTCGTTGTTGAAGCAGATGAAAGTGATGCTTCTTTCCTGCACCTTCAACCAATGACAACTGTTGTGACAAATATCGATTTAGATCACATGGATACCTATGATGGTGATCCTCAGTTGCTTGAAGATAATTTTGTGACATTTGTGCAAAACCTTCCATTTTACGGGCTGCTTGTGTGCTGCATTGATGATGCTCGTGTACAAAAATGCTTACCACGTTTTGGTCGTCCTTTTGTGACTTATGGTTTTAGTGACACTGCTAATGTTAGATGTGTTGAGTGGACGCAGGATGGCTTGAAGAGTTTTGTTAGATTAGAGCGTGACGGTTTGCCAGATCTTTCTTTCACACTCAACGTCCCTGGCAAGCATAATGTTTTAAATGCGATGGCCGCTGCTTGTGTTGCTCACGAAGAAGGCGTTGCAGATGAAGATATAGTTAAAGCGCTCGGCTTATTCCAAGGTGTAAATCGTCGTTTTACCACGTATCAGAAACAAATTGAAAAGACTCAGTTTACTCTTGTTGATGATTATGGGCATCACCCTGAAGAAATTGATGCTGTTATTCAGGCTGCAAGACTTGCATGGCCTGAGCGTAAAATTAAAATGGTATTCCAACCTCACAGGTATTCAAGAACCCGTGACTTGTATGAAGACTTTGTACGTGTATTAAGTCAGGTTGATGAAGTGATTATGCTTAAAGAGTATTCAGCTGGAGAAGCGCCAATCGTAAAAGCTGATGCAAAAAGCCTTTGTGCCAGCCTAAGAAGTCATGGTCATGAGCCGACATACGTGCGCGATTTTGAAGAGCTTGCAAAGCAGGTTCGTTTTACGCTACAAGAAAATGATGTTGTAATTTTCCAAGGTGCTGGTGATATTGGACGTTATACGCAGCAAATGTTAGAGCAGTGTGATGCATAATCACAACTATTGAATCATTTTTTATTTTCTTTTGACGGCATAGGGAAACACATGGAAGAGCAGCAAATTGATTTGAATAAAAATGCACAAGCATACGGTAATGTTGCTGTTGTAATGGGCGGTTATTCTGCTGAAAGAGAGGTCTCTTTAAAAACAGGTAAAGCTATTGTTGCCTCTCTGAAGCGCTCTGGCGTAAAAGTAACTGCATTTGAAGTGCATCAATTTTCTTCGTTATTGCTTGAGCAGTTAAAGCATTTTGATCGTGTTTTCATTGCACTTCATGGCGCTGGTGGTGAGGATGGTACGATTCAAGGATTGCTTGAGTGTATAGGTGTGCCTTACACAGGGAGCGGAGTGCTTGGCTCTGCACTTGCTATGGATAAATTTAGAACGAAGCAAATTTGGCAGGCTTGCGGTATTCCTACGCCTGAGTATTGGTTGCTTGATAAAAGCTCACCTGATTATGATCAACAATTTGAAGCTTTTTTTGCGGATGTTGGTTCCAATCCAAAACTATTTCCGTTGATTATTAAGCCTGCAGAAGAAGGCTCAAGTATTGGTGTTCATAAAATGGAAAGCCTGCGTGAGCTTGGTCCCTTGCTTGAAGAGGGTTTTAAGACAGCGAGCCGACTTTTAATTGAGCGATTTGTAGAAGGTAGCGAATACACAGCTTTTGTCATGGATGGCAAAGCTTATCCAGTCATTCGTATTGAGGCAAAAACTGGTAATTATGACTATGATGCAAAGTATGTGACAGGGGATACGCTTTACCATATTCCATGTGGGCTGCCAGCAGACAGTGAAAAATTAATGCAATTTGCTGCATTAAAGGCATTTGAATCTTTGAGTTGTTCAGGCTGGGGTAGGGCTGATGTCATGGTTGATGAGAATGGCCAGATGTATTTTCTAGAAGTGAATACAGTACCTGGCATGACTGAAACGAGCTTAGTGCCAAAGTCTGCAGCTGCAGCTGGCATGAGCTTTGATGAACTGGTTCTAAAAATTCTAGATACAGCACAGTCTGAAAAGCTATCAAAGCCAAAGCTGGAGACAGAAGAGGTCCAAGCCTAGGCTTAATATTCATACAATAACCCGCTTGTACTAAAAAAGAGTCAGTGGGTTAATAGTGATTTAGATATAAAAATGGTATTTTAAAAATGTTGTTGTCATTTTTGTATTTGTCATTCGAAAAAGTAGGGAAGCTATGGCTAGCGTTGAATTTCCGCATAAGACAAATTTTCTAGAGAAAGCACAATTATTGTTGCAGACAACTTGGAGTCGTTTTAGATACGGCTTTTTGTTGTTGATTTTCTTTGGTGCTGTACTTGTTTTTATGCGATGGGCTCTGCCAGTGGTGATTCAGCCGCGGTTGAGTGCTTTTTTTAAGATTGAGAATATTGATGTAGCAGGTAAGATTGAGTTTGCCTCATTGCAGCGAATAACGAATGTGATTCAATCTCACACTTTAAATAAAGCCTTATATCAAGTTGAGGCAGATCAACTCAAAATAGACTTAGGTTTAATTCCATGGGTAGAGCGTATTAAGGTCGAACGTGTGTGGCCTCATCAGCTTAAAGTATCCGTGGAAGAAACTGTACCTATCGCAATTTGGAATAAAGATCAAATTTTGAGCCATCGAGGTGATTTGTTTAAGCCGCAAAACATAGAAGTGCATAATGCATTGCCCAGTTTGCTTGGGGCTGAAACGCAGGTTCATCTTGTAACAGATATGTATCGGCAGGCATCAAAAATTCTACGGCAAGCGCATTTAAAACTCTATGAAGTTCAGTATGAGAAGGGTTTTGTGTGGCGCTTATTTGTGAATGATAAAAATCGTCAGGAAATAAATTTTGAAATTGTGATGGACGGCGAAAAAAGTGTTAGCCGTCTGTATCGGTTTATCGAACACTATCCCTCTCTGAGTCAAATGGAGCAATCTCCTAAGCGTGTTGACTTACGATACCCAACAGGCATGGCTGTTGCCTGGCAGGGAGAGTAAATCTCTCCCTTTACCCATCTGACCGATACTTCAGAATAATAATTTTTTTGATACGGGTATATGGATTCGTTTTTATCTGCTATTATTCTGGTTAAGTGCGGATGGTCTATTTTAGACGTAAAAGCCGACAACACAGCTTTATCTGAACGAAATTTTATATTTCAAATATTTAAAGTATGTGACATGTCTAGCTGCAAGAATAAAACTTTTCTTGCCGTAAAAATAACTGCAAAAAGCCAGTGTATTTTTTAGACAAAAAACTGAACGCGAGCATGTTGAGATAGGAAAAAGTGTATGACCATGGGTGGTACTAGCGATTTTATTGCTGGCCTTGATATCGGAACGTCGAAAGTCGTGGCTGTTATTGGGCGTATCTATCCTGACGGTGTCTTGGAAATAATCGGTCTTGGAACCGCACCCTCTAGGGGTCTCAAGAAAGGTGTCATCGTTAACATCGAAGCAACGGTCAATGCCATTCAACAAGCAATAGAAGAAGCTGAGTTGATGGCAGGGTGTCGAGTACAGGAAGTATGTGTCGGCATTGCTGGAGGCCATGTACGTAGTGTTAATTCTCACGGCATTGTCGCAATCAAGGATAGAGAAGTTCAGACGTCAGATATAGAACGCGTTATTGATGCTGCACAAGCAGTAGCAATGCCTGCAGAGCAACGAACCTTACATGTTATTCCACAAGAATACATCATTGACAACCAAGTTGGGGTGAGAGAGCCTCACGGTATGTCAGGTGTCAGACTTGAAGCTGATGTTCATATTGTGAGTTGTGGCAGTAACGCGCTGCAGAATATTGAAAAGTGCGTTTCGCGCTGCGGTCTTTCTGTTGAAAATATTATTTTAGAGCAGCTTGCTTCAAGTCAGGCTGTATTAGCAGAAGATGAGCGTGAGCTTGGTGTATGTCTTGTTGATATTGGTGGTGGCACAACGGATATCGCAGTTTATATTGAAGGAGCAATTCGATATACAGCTGTCATTCCAATTGCTGGATACCAAGTGACAAATGACATAGCAATGTCATTACGTACACCAACGCATTATGCTGAAGATATAAAAACAAAGCATGCCTGTGCATTGCAAAGTCTGGCAAGCCCAGATGAAATAATTAAAGTGCCAAGTGTTGGGGAGCGCCCACCAAGCGATTTAACACGACAAGCACTCGCAGAGGTAGTAGAACCTAGATACGAAGAACTTTTCGATATTATTCTAGGGGAATTACGTCGACAGGGGTTGGAAAATGCAATACCTGCCGGCATTGTGTTAACCGGAGGCGCATCAAAAATTGAAGGTGCAGTTGAGTTAGCAGAAGAAATTTTTAATATGCCAGTGCGTCTTGGTGTTCCTCGAGCAGTGACTGGGTTGCAAGATGTAATCCGCAACCCAATTTATGCAACATCAATCGGGTTGTTGCAGTACGGTCATCGTGAAAGGCAATCAGATATTATGCCAAGACGTAAGCCAGAAATGTTTGGCGGTGTATTTTCAAAAGTGAGCCAATGGATCAGAGGCCATTTTTAATGCGCGTTTGACGCGGCCTGAAAAAATATGAATGAGAGTTTGGCTCTACAAAAGATTAGGAGAATGAGCGATGTTCGAGTTGGTAGATAGCATGCCAGAAAGTGCAGTAATTAAAGTTGTTGGTGTTGGCGGTGGCGGCGGTAATGCTGTTGAGCACATGATTCAATCCAATGTTGATGGTGTTGAGTTTATTTGTGCCAATACTGATGCGCAGGCTCTAAAACACCTTCATTGCCGTACAGTTCTTCAGCTTGGTGGTGAGTTAACGAAAGGCCTTGGTGCTGGTGCTAATCCAGAAGTTGGTAAGCATGCTGCTCTTGAAGATCGTGACCGCATTTATGAAGTACTTACAGGTGCCGACATGGTGTTCATCACTGCTGGTATGGGTGGTGGTACAGGTACTGGTGGTGCTCCAATCGTTGCTGAAGTAGCAAAAGAACTGGGTATCCTTACTGTAGCTGTAGTGACAAGACCGTTTCCGTTCGAAGGTCGCCGAAGAGCGAAGATCGCAGAAGCTGGTATTCAAGCGCTTTCTGAGCACGTTGATTCTCTAATCACTATTCCAAACGAGAAGCTTCTTCAAGTTCTTGGTTCAAACATCAGCCTAATTGATGCATTCAGAGCGGCTAACGATGTTCTACTTGGTGCTGTTCAAGGTATTGCTGACCTTATTATCCGCCCAGGTATGATTAACGTTGACTTTGCTGACGTACGTACTGTTATGTCTGAAATGGGCATGGCAATGATGGGTACTGGTACTAGCATCGGTGAGCACCGTGCTCGTGAAGCTGCAGAGGCTGCTATCAGAAGCCCACTTCTAGAAGATGTGAACCTTATGGGCGCACGCGGTATTCTTGTTAATATCGCTGCTGGTGACACTCTAACACTTGGTGAGTTCTCCGAAGTAGGTGACACAGTTGAAGAGTACGCATCTGAAAATGCAACAGTAGTTGTTGGTACAGTTATCGATCCAACTCTAGGTGAAGAGCTGCGTGTAACTGTTGTTGCAACAGGTCTTGGTGGCGATAGATTGCCTCCAAATGATGGTACGACTTCAACTGACTCTGGTATTGACTATAGCGATATGGATCGTCCTGCTGTTCTTCGTAAGCAATCAGCTCGTTCTTCTGCAATTCAGCAGCAACAACAGCAGCACCAGTCAGCTTCTAAGCCTGCAAGTGCACCTAAGAAGAAGCGTGAAGAGCTTGAATATCTTGATATCCCAGCGTTTTTAAGACGTCAAGTAGACTAAAAGGCTGACTCTGGGGTCAGTCCCCAGAGTTTGAACTTGTATAAAAATTAACTTTGTACTAAATTCAATGACTTGCGCCTAGAACGCTCTTGGTGGTACTCTAAAAAGTTCAGCTAGAATTCACCCCCCAAGGCGTAGTGTTAAATAAAAGGCATAGAATCAGAAACATAAACTTTCTTGACGAACTGCCTAATTTATGACATTTTTGTTAATTTTTCGCCTGAGGAACTTTGGATGGTATTTCAAAAAACCATTAAACAAACAATTGAAACAGTTGGTATAGGTCTGCATTCCGGCAAGAAAGTCGGCATTCGCCTGCGCCCAGCTCCTGTTGACACAGGGATTGTTTTCTGGCGCAAAGATCTACCTAAGCCCGTTGCAATCCATGCACGAGCTGACGCTGTTTCAAATACAACGATGTGTACGATTCTTGAGCAAAATGGTGCTAGAGTCGCAACGATCGAACACTTAATGGCTGCCTTGGCTGGTCTTGGTATCGACAACCTTTATGTCGACCTTGATAGTGAAGAAGTGCCAATTATGGACGGTAGCTCCGCTCCTTTCATTTTCTTGATCCAAGCTGCTGGTATTGAGTCTCAATCCAAGGCTAAGAAAGTGATTCGCATCAAAAAGCCTATTGAAGTACGAGATGGTGACCGTTGGGCTCGTTTTGTACCATATAATGGCTTCAAAATTGACTTTACAATTGATTTTCAACACCCTGTGTTCAAACAACAAAATCAAAGCCTTGCAATCGATTTCTCCAACAGATCATTTGTTGGTGAAGTCAGTAAAGCAAGAACATTTGGTTTCTTGAAAGATTTAGAAAAGCTTCATGCAGCTAATCTTGCACTTGGTGGTAGCGTTGATAATGCAATTGTTATGAATGATTACCGCGTAATAAACCAAGATGGCCTAAGATATTCCGACGAGTTTGTTCGTCATAAGATTCTTGATGCTGTTGGAGATGTATACCTCGCTGGTTACGCAATTCTTGGTGAGTTACAAGCTTATAAGTCTGGTCATGCATTGAATAATGTTCTTGTTCGCAAAATGCTTGCTCAGAAGAAATCATATGAGTTGATTAGTCTTGATCAAGAAACAGCTCAGTCTGGTAGCTCTCTACTTGATGAGTACTTAGTACCAGTTGCTGTTCGATAAGATTCAGTAAGATATAAAAACAGCGACTTTAAGTCGCTTTTTTTGTTTGCCCAGCAAAGCTGGCAAACCCGTCTGTTTGCAAG
>TARA_B100000686_G_scaffold350249_1_pt1 | contig 47247 bp, 37 predicted proteins | sample TARA_B100000686 | Tara Oceans TARA_B100000686 (sample SAMEA2622733) | marine metagenome | biome: marine biome (ENVO:00000447); feature: marine epipelagic mixed layer (ENVO:xxxxxxxxx); material: "saline water (ENVO:00002010), including plankton (ENVO:xxxxxxxx)" | depth 150 m
AACTAAGTCTTACTAATATCATTCCAGATACATTGGATAGATATACTATTATCTTCCATGATGAAAGTATTGGACCTCCAGTTATTCTTGACTTGGATATTGAGACTTGTGATGCTGAACAAGATATAAGAGAATATATAGAAGCTGATGATTATGGTGGATTTGACTTAACTCACATAACAATAGATTATAAGCTTATTACAGAATCAGAAGCTAATGATCCTGCAAATGAAGATTACCAACCTGGTGCAGAAACATTATCAGCTGTTGTTGGTGATACTGATGATTTTGGAACTATTACAGAACCAGCTTCTACCATAGCACCTGTTAATATTGGTTGTGTTGAAGATCCTGAGTTTCCATTTGATATAGGTATTTGTTCACCAACAAATTTTGGATTAATTACTGATACGGATGTAACTAGTGGTGTTACTGATCTTGGAATGGAAGATTATGATTTAATCACAAAAGAAAGATTTACTTTCAAACCAACTAAGTGTCAGAACTATGAAAAAGATTTACATATTCAAAAATTACAAAAATTAGATGGATTTCTTGATTATAAACAAACAGATATTGTAGCATCACAACCAGATGCAGATTATGGTAGTCCAGATCAAACGGCAACACAACCTGCTGATGATTATGGTTGGGTGTTTCCAAATACTAAATCTTATACACAAAAACGATTAGGTCCTCTTAAAAGAACTTTCGATCATCATAAGTTCAATACTCAGCCAGGATTTAGTCAGAGAGTAGATGATGGTAGAATTAACAAAATGGTAATATTCGAGCAAGGCTCAGGATATGCAGCTATTCCAAATGTAACAATTTCAGCACCTGCTAGTGGGACACAAGCTACTGCTACTGCTGTTATGGGTACAGGGGCAGATGTTGATAAAGTGGTTAGCATTACTATCACAAATCCTGGTGTTGGATATACCAGTTTGCCAACAATTACAATAGATGCACCTGTTTCAGGTACAACAGCGACTGCTACAGCAGTTATTCAGAAACAAGCAGATTCATCAATAGGTAATTATGGTAGTGAGCAGATATTTACTTATAGTTATTTTGGTGGTTTAAAAACAGTTAGAAGTATGAATACAATGATAACGCAATATAAGACAGATTTTGAGGCAAATGGCAGTAGAAATGTAGCATTACCATTTTAATAATTTAATATTTTTCTAAAAAGTATTATAAATATAGCAAGTATAAATCAATCTAAAAAGGAATTATAACATGAGTGCAATAATTAATAATAGTTTCAGAAAATTTCAGGCAGATAACTTCATTGAGAGTTTTACTGAAACCGTATCTGGTACTAATACCAGAAAAAATAACATTTATCTAGCTTTTGGTAAGACTGATGCTTGGAGTGGCACTACTGCGGATAACCTGGCTGAGTTTAGAGTAACAGATGGCAATCCAGCTAGTGATATTAATATTCCATTACCAGTTGATACAACCCAGGCGTCTGCCTTACATTGGGACGATATTCGTGCTATTAAACGAATAACTGATGTTTCTCATGTTATTGCTAGATATGATTGGACAAGTGGTACTATATATCGTGAATACAGCCATGATAGGGATGATATTATTGATAATGTCAATCCTGCCAGTAGTACAAATGAATCGCCGTTTTATGTTTTTACAGATGAATATAGAGTATATAAATGTATCAGTAATAATAATGGTGCAACTTCTACTGTCAAACCAACAGGTAATAGTGAAGGATTGACCAAGACAGATGCAGATGGATATGTATGGAAATTTATGTTTGAAGTTCAGCAGGCAGATGTTTTGAAATATGTTACAGCTGATTGGATTCCAACCAAGACCTTAACAGCTGATGATGGAACAAAACAATGGGATGTTCAACAAAATGCTATAGATGGTTCAATAGATTATATTAAGGTTACTGATGGTGGTACAGGTTATAGATCAACTGTTGGTCAACCAGTATCAGATGTTGCAGCTAACAATCCAGATAAAATATCTTTACAAAACGCACTTGATCCAAACAATAATACTACACAAGTAGCAGATGGAACAACTGATGATTATTATAAAGATATGACAATCTATATTACAAGTGGGCCAGGTGCAGGACAGTTTACAACTGTTACAGATTATGTTGCCGTTGATAGATTAGCAACAGTATCACCTGCTTGGGATGTTAATAACCTACCAACAACAGCAAGTGTTTATGAAGTACGACCAGCCGTTACTATTGATGGAACGGGTGGAGGACAATCTGGTGGTGGTTCAGGAATAACTGCAAGAGTTTCACGACAGACTGATGGAACAGGAGCTATTGAAGAAATCACTATTGTTAATCGAACACCAAATGCTGGAACAGGTTATCGTCAAGCTACAGCAGAAGTAACTAGTGGTTCTGGTGCTGGTGCTATATTAAAAGTAATTATAAATCCTAAGGGTGGTCATGGTAGCGATCCAGTTGGGGAATTGGGTGGAGCATTTGTTATGATGAATGCTCGTCTAAGAGGAGCCGCTAATACTGATCTACCTATTGATGAAGATTTCAGAAAAGTTCATGTATTGGTTAATCCAAAAACTTTACAAGGTACTCTTGCTACTGCTGATACATATGCAAAAAATGAAATCACGGAAGATACTGGAATAATTTTATACACAGAGTATCGTCCTCCTATTCATAGATCAACTGATTCTACTGAAGATATTAAACTTGTAGTTGAATTTTAAAAAGGCCTTACTATGTCGAATAATATTACAATCAATACAAACCAGAGTCCTTATTTTGACGACTTTGATGATGATAAAAATTATCATCAAGTCCTATATAAGCCATCGCTTCCAGTACAAGCTAGAGAACTAACTACTCAACAAAGCATACTCCGAGATCAAGTAAAGAAATTTGGAGATCATGTTTTTAAAAATGGAAGTAAAGTATCTGGTGGTGAACTTGTTTTAAATTTGGATTATGAATACATTAAACTCAAACCTCAATATAATAGTGTTGATATTAATGTAGCTAATTTTGTAGGAAAGACAATCGTTGGAACACAGACCGGTTCCAAAGCTCTGGTTCTTGGTACTTCAGCAGTAGATAGTACAACTGGGGATCCTGATACATTATTTGTAAAATACATTACTGGTGGTTCACAGACAGATAAAGTACAAGGCATTAGAGTAATAAATCAAGGAAGTGGATATACAGTAGCACCGACAGTAGCTGTAGCAGGTGGTGGTACAGGAGTAGAAGCTGAGGCAATTATTAGTGGTGGTGTTGTTATTGGTATCAATATTATAAATCGTGGATCAGGCTATACTTCAAATGCTACTGATTCTAATGGCAAACCTATTGTTACTGTTCAATTAATAGGTGGTACTGGTTCTGGTGCAACTGCTCAAGGTACATTAGAAACATCACCTGCTTTTCTTGCTGGCGAAAGATTATATGCTACAGATCGTAGTATCTCAGCAGCGATTGTTGATGCTGAACCTGCTAGTATTCGTTCTATTACAATTACTAATGGTGGTGCTGGATATACGGAACCTCCAGCAGTTACGATTGCAAATGCACCTAGTAGTGGTACAAATGCCACAGCACTTGCTACTATTACAAATGGAGTTGTTACAGAAATAACTGTTGTCAATCAAGGTGCAGGTTATAGCACTTCTTCTGGTGGAGCCACACCAACTGTAACTATTGCAGCTGCTCCAGCTGGTGGTGTTAATGCAACTGGTGAGAGTGTTCTTTCCACAGCTGTTGGGACAGGTAGTTCTGCATCAATATCAGAAGGTGTATTTTATATCAATGGTAACTTTATTAAAGTACCTGCACAAACATTAATATTGGATAAATATTTTGATAATCCTTCTTATAAGGTTGGATTGACTGTTACTGAGACAGTAGTTAATGCTGGTGGTGATATAACATTACTTGATAATGCACAGGGCTCTTCAAACTTTGCAGCACCTGGCGCAGATCGTTTGAAACTTTCATTAACACTTACAAAGAAAACACTTGACTCACAAGATGATGTAGATTTTTATGAGTTACTCCGAGTTAATAAAGGCATTAAAGAAAAAGATATTAAAGTTCCTATCTATTCTGTATTAGAAGAAACTTTCGCCAGACGAACTTTTGATGAGTCTGGTAGTTATACAGTAAGATCATTCAATATACAATTAAAAGACCATCCATCTGATGATTCAAAATTTCTTGTACGACTTGACCCCGGGAAAGCATTTATTGAAGGTTTTGAATTTGAGACATTAGTATCTCAAGATTTAGAATTAGACAAAGCCAGAGAGGTTGTTAATGTTAATGGTTTTAGTCGGTTAATGCAATTTGGAAATTATGTTATTGTGAAGGATCTTATTGGTCTATTTAATATTAGTGTTCATCAAGAAGTTGATCTTCACAATGTTACAACTTCAAATATTGTTGATACTAATTATGCTAATACAAAAATAGGCACAGCTAAAGTAAGAAGTGTTGACTTTTCTTCTTCTACGGGTGGAGCAAATAGAATATTTAATTTATATATTTATGATGTGCAAATGACATCAGATAAGTTTGAAAATATTGAGTCTGTTGTTATTCCAGTTGATGCATCCGCAGGTACTGTTGTATTAAGATCAAGTGCAGATATTGATGATAGTGGTAAAGTTAATGCTGATCCTTCTAAAGATACAATATTAAATGAATCTAATTTTAATAGTCTTGTTTTTAAATATCCCCAAGATGTTATTAAATCTATTCGTGGGTTGAATGATGTTATAGATACAAGCTATCCAATTAAAAGAGTTTTCGGTACGGATGGACAGGGTGTTACTTTTAATGGTGGTACTGGTGCTATATCAAGTGCTGGTTCATCTGAAAAATTTATTGGTACGGGTTCTACATTATCTGATAGTAATGCAAGAGAAAATTATTTAGTTGTTGTTAAAGATCCTCAAAGTTCGGGTCTTGCTGTAGGTTCTATTGTTCGTTTCGATCAAGGTGGTACAATAACTATTTCAGGTACAGGTACGAGTGCAACTTTTAATACAGGCGTAACAGGTACAGGTGGAACATTCAAAGCAGAAATTATTGCAACATTAAATGTTAGTAGTAAACAAGAAAGAGTAAAGTCATTAGTAGCTAGTGAAGTAAAAACTTTTGCTACACCATCTGCTTCTGATGTCGTGTGGGATACTTTGGAATTTTCAGATATTTGGAAGCTTCGTGCAATTTATGATTCTGAAGATAGTAATACTGCACCTACATTACCTACACTTACTGTTGCAAGTACAGCTCAATCATTACAAGCTGGTGAAACTATTACTGGTCAAACATCTGGTGCAAAGGGATTAGTTATTGTAGGTGATTCTGGTACAACATCAGTAACTTATGTTCCTGTATCTGGAACATTTGTTGCTTCTGAAAATGTTACTGGTGCAACTACTGGATTTACTAAAGTGGTTTCTGGTGTTGATGCTGGTAGTACAGATGTTACATCAAGATATATGTTGGATAATGGACAGAGAGATAATATTTACGATCATGGTGCAGTTAAATTAAATTCAGGAGAAACAGCACCAACCGGACAAATCTCTGTTGTCTTTGATTATTTTACACATACTGGTAATGGTTATTTATCTGTTGATTCTTATACTGGTTCAGTCAGTTTTGTTGACATTCCAACATTTACAAGTCCAGTATCGGGTGATGAAGTAGAGCTTAGAGATTGTATTGATTTTAGACCAAGACGAGCAGATGGTGGTATAACAATAGAAAATATTGAGTTACCAGTACCAAATGAGGATTTCACTTCGGATTATAGTTATTATCTTCCAAGAGTAGATACAATTTATTTAAGTAAAGAAAGAAAGTTTGGAAATAATACTGGTGTTTCTTCTTTAACAGCCACACCACCTGCGACACTTGATGGTACAATGAATCTCTATACACTTAATATCCCAGCTTATACATTTAAAGGAAAAGATGTTAGAGCAGAGTATATCGAAAATAAAAGATATACAATGAGAGATATTGGTAAATTAGAAAAAAGAATTTCTAATGTTGAGTATTATACCTCACTATCATTATTAGAAAAAGATGCAGAAGCATTAGATATTAAAGATGCAGCTACTGGTTTAGATAGATTTAAGAATGGAATATTGGTTGATGGATTCAATGGCCATAGTGTTGGTAATGTTTTAAGTCCAGACTATCAATGTTCAATAGATTTTGATGATAAGATTTTAAGACCAAGATTTATTTCTAATATTGTAGATGTTGAGTATAAAGAAGAAGCATCAACGGGTGTTGCAAAAACTGGTGATTGTATTACATTACCATATAATATTATACCATTTGTTAAACAACCTATTGCAAGCAAAGCAGTAAACATAAATCCATTTGCAGTATTGGCCTGGGTTGGTACTGTTGATTTAACACCACCTAATGATAACTGGATTGATACATCAACAAATCCAGAAGTTGTCGTCAATCTTCAAGGTGAGAATGATGCATGGTCAAGTTTAGTTGGTTTAGCATTTGGTACACAGTTTAATGATTGGCAAACACTTGGTACAGGTCGAGAAAGAGTAGTTGCTCAGGGTGGTACTTTCCGACGTGGAAATGCTATTCAAGTTAATCAAACAGTTGAGCGTGAAGTAAGACAAACACGAACTGGTATTCGTAATGAGATTACTGGTGTTGATACTGTAAGAAATAGCATTGGTGATAGAGTTGTTGATGTTTCTGTTATACCATTTATTCGTGCTAGAGATATTACTGTTGATGTAACAGGTATGAAACCTAATACAAGAGTATATGCACGTTTTGATGGTGAAGATGTTAATGCACATTGTACTCCTAATGGTGGAACTTTAGGTGGTGCTATTTTTACAGATGATGCTGGTTCTATTAGTAACTTAACTTTTAGTATTCCTAATACTGATACATTAAGATTTAGAACTGGTGAAAGACAATTTTTATTAACAGACAACCAAGCTGGTGATTTGATTACAGCTGGTACTTATGCTGAAGTTGTTTATCAAGCACAAGGCCTATTACAAACAAGAGAGAATGTTGTTCTATCTACAAGGGTTCCAACAATCCAAACATTTGCACAAGGTAGTGCTACAGAGTTTAGAACAACTACAAATACATTCAATCGTGTTAATACAGTTGGGTGGGTTGATCCTCTTGCAGAAACATTCTTGGTTGATCCTGCATTATATCCTGATGGAGTATTTCTAACAGATGTCGAATTATTCTTCAAGACAAAAGATGAAGATGGTATTCCTGTTACATTACAAATCAGAGATACATTGAATGGTTATCCTGCACAGACGATTGTTCCATTCTCTAATGTTACAAAGTTCCCTGCTGATATTACTGTAAGTGAAGATGCAAGTGTAGCTACAAAGTTTGTATTTCCATCATTAGTTTACTTACAGCCAGGAGAATATTCAATAGTTGTAATTAGTAATAGTTTGAAATATGAAACTTATATTGCAGAGATGGGTGAGAATATTGTTGGTACAGATAGAAAAATATCTGAACAACCTTATGCTGGTGTATTCTTTAAATCACAGAATGCTTCAACATGGACACCAGAACAAAACCAAGATTTATCATTTAATATTAATATAGCAGAGTTTGTTACCAATACTGATGGTAATGCTGTATTCAGAGATTTTGCAGGTGTCTCTTATGATGCTAAGGCTGATCTTATTCAACTTGTTCCACAAGAAATTAGAATTAATAAAACTAATATTAAGTGGGGCGTTAAAATGAAAGATGATGGTGATGATAGTTTTGATGTTGAATATCGTCCTCTTATTCAGAATACTAATTTTATATTAGATTCAAGAAAAGAAGTTGAGGGATCTACACAGGGATCTTTTGAATCAAGAGCTACACTTTCTTCATCAAGTAAGTATATTAGTCCAGTTATTGATACAGCTAGGAATAGTGTTATTACTATTCAGAATATTATTAATGATACAGCAGATGCTGATGGTATTTTATCAGGTGGCGATGCAACGGCTAGGTATCTTACAAGAAGGGTTACGTTAAAAGATGGTTTTGATGCAACAAGTTTGCAAGTATTCTTAACAGCTAATAGACAGGGTAACTCTAAGATTGCTGTTTACTATAAAGTATTATCACAATTTGATAGTGATATGTTTGATAACAAGCCTTGGACTTTGATGAAAGAAGCTTCTAATGTAAATAGCAAATCTATATCAGATGATGATAGTGAATATTTAGAACTTGAGTTTGTTCCTGATACAGTTAATGGAAATATAACATATACACGAAATACTGTTAGTTATACGAGTTTTAAAATATTTGCAATTAAGATTGTTATGACAGCACCATCAAGTGAAACAACTAGAGTTCCATTAATAAAAGATTTAAGGGCAATCGCATTGGCTTAATATGGAAACTATAAAAGTAAAAGAAACAAAATATATTCGTGATGTAGATTCTAAAGCAATTCTTAATACTAATAGAAGTGCTTTAGAAAGTTATAAAATTGCAAGACAGAAAAAACTGGATGAGATTAACGATATAAATAATATGAAACAAGATATTGCTGATCTTAAAGAAATGGTTAAGACTTTATTAGGAAAACAAAATGGCTAAAATTGTTCAGATAAGAAGAGGTACCACAGACCAACATAAAAACTTTTCCGGTGAGGAAGGTGAAATAACTGTTGACCTTACAGATAAAACTATTAGAGTACATGATGGAACGGATCTTAATGGCAGGGCTACTCTTGATGTAAACCTTCCAACTGGATATCCATTAGCAAGAGCAGATATGTCAAATGTTGCTGGCTCTATTGGTATTGCACAATTAAATTTTTCAGATGGTAATGCTGGTGAAGTATTACAAACAGATGGTAATGGAAATTTTAGTTTTACAAGTCAACCAACAATTCCATCTCTAGTAATGGGTGGTGATTTATCTGGTACTGTTAGTAATGCGCAACTTAATGCTGGTGTAGTTGGTACAACCGAGTTAGCTGATGGAGCAGTTACAAATATAAAACTTGCTAACACTTCTGTTACGGCTGCAAACTTAGCAACTAATGCAGTTACCACAATAAATATTGTTGACGCAAATGTAACTGAAACTAAACTCGCCAACAATGCAGTAACCACAGATAAGATTACAGATGCAAATGTAACAACAGCCAAGATTGCTGATGATAATATTACAACAGCTAAGATCGCAGATTCAAATGTAACAACAGCTAAGGTTGCTGATGATGCAATAACCAATGCTAAGATTAATGGTATGGCATCAAGTAAATTAACTGGTGCGTTACCTGCACTTGATGGTTCAAGTCTTACAGGCCTTCATTACGATATGGCATTTAATGCTGGTTATGATGCAGACTTAGCACTAGAAGATTTAGAAGTTGCAACTTATGGTGTTCTTATTATGGGAAGAAATGGTGTATTTGATGGAGAAGTAGGACACCTTGAGACTGTTGCTCTTGGAGCTGCTGTTGTTGTTGATATAGAAAAAAATGGTACTACAATATATGCAACCAAACCACAATTTGTTATAGATAGTAATAATATGACAGCAGGCGTATTGGATAGTGGTCAACTGTCATTTATTTCTGGTGATAGAATAACTTTTAAAGTAACAGCAATTGGTTCAACAGTTGGTAATATTGGTGCAGGTTTAAATTTTTTGTTAAAGACTAAAGTATAGACAAGGAAAATAATATGGCTAAGCAAGTACAACTAAGACGAGGTTCAACGGTAGATCATAACACATTTACCGGTGCTTTAGGTGAAACAACGGTTGATATCGCTAAAGATACTGTTGTAGTCCATGACGGTTCAACGGCTGGTGGTTTTCCGTTGGCAAGAGAAGATATGTCTAATGTTGCTAATACTATTGGTATAGCACAGTTAAGTTTTGCAGATGGAACAAGTGGACAAGTATTATCTACGGATGGAAATGGTACATTAAGTTTTATAGATCAGAGTGCAGCTGCATTTTCAGTAGGTGGTGATTTAACTGGTACTGTTGCCAATGCGCAGATAGCTGCAAATACAATTAATGTTGCAGAACTTAATGTTGTTGATTCTACTGCAAATAGTGTTCTTACAACTAATGGTAGTGGTACACTTGTATTCAGAGATTTATTAACTGAATATGCATTAGGTGGAGATTTATCTGGTACAATTAATAACGCACAAATTGTTGCTAACGCAGTTGGTTCATTAGAAATAGCAGCTAATGCAGTAACAGCTTCTAAGATTGCAGCTAATTCTGTTACCAATATAAAAATATCAGATGCTACTATAACAGATGAAAAAATTATTGGAATGGATGCAAGTAAATTAACAGGAACTACTTTACCAGCTCTTAATGGAAATGCCATTACACATCTTCCATACGATCTTGGATTTGTTGGAGGATATGATGCGAGTCTGGTAGCAGAAGATTTGGAAGTTGGTACTTATGGACACTTGGTTATGGCTCGTTCAGGTACTATTGAAGGTGAAGCAGGATATATGGATGTTGCAGCTGCAACACAACCTGTTATTTGTGATATAGAAAAAAATGGAGTATCAATATATACTGGTGTTAATAAACCATTCTTTGCACAAGATGTTCAATCATTATCAAATGGTACGATAGATTCTAATCTTGCTTCATTTGTTTCTGGTGATAGGATAACATTTAAAGTAACACAGATTGGTTCAGGTACTGCTGGTCGAGGATTACGATTTACTTTAAGGTGTCGCGTATAAATAATAAAAAATAAGGTTAAAGATTATGCCCGCTAAACTAGTACAAATAAGAAGAGGTACAACATCTAATCACAGTATTTTCGTCGGTGAAACCGGTGAGATAACAGTTGATACTGATAAGGATACAGTTGTCGTACATGACAAGGCGACAGCTGGTGGACATCCTCTAGCAAAAGAGGATATGACCAATGTTAATAATGCTGTAGGTATAGCACAATTAAAAGTAGATCAAGTTACACCACCTTCCACAGGACAAGTATTATCTGTTGATAATATGAATGGTCTTACATTTTCAACTATTGATGTTTCTGCTGAAGCTGTCGGTGGAGATTTGTCGGGTACTGTTGCCAATGCACAGATTAATGCTAATACGATTGGTATTACTGAATTAAATCTGAATGACGGTAATGATGGCCAATTCTTAAAAACAAATGGTGCAGGTGTTATATCTTTTGGAACTGTACCTGTTCCCGATATTTCTGCTGAACCTGTTGGTGGTGATGTTACAGGTACAGTAGGAAATATTCAAATTCCTAATAATTCAATTACATCAGCAATGATTGCACCGGGTGTTATTGTTGCACAAGATATAGCAACTAATGCAGTTAATGGAACACATCTCGCAATGGGTAGTGATGCAGCTGGTGATACTCTTTATTACGACGGAACGGATTATGTTCGGTTGGCAAAAGGTACAGCTGGTCAAGTATTAACAATGAATGGTGGTGCTACTGCTCCTGAATGGGCTGCAGGTACTGGTGGTGGAATCAGTAATTTAGTAGAAGATACGAGCCCACAACTCGGTGGCGTTTTAGATTTTAATGGTCATAAATTTACTAATCATATTTTACCATCAGCTAATGATACTTATGATATAGGTTCAGCCGAATTTAAAATTAGAGATATGTATGTTGCAGATAATACAATCTATATGGGTGATGATGCAACTATCAAAGCAGAAGGTACAGCAATCGTTGTTCAAGATTTAAAAACAGGTGATTTGCATTTAGATAATACTCACCGAAATGGTAATAGTGTAGATGGAACATCTGGTTCTTGGACATTTGAAGAAGGTGATGAAAATCTTTTTCTATTAAATAATATTACTGGTAAAAAATATAAAATCAATTTAACAGAAATTGAGTAATATTTAAAAATGGCTAAGGGCCACTAACATTCTAATACTATGTCGTTTATTATGGAAAGGAATATATGGAAGTTATTGATAATGCAATTACTGATGATGAACTAAATATTATACAAGAAATTATATTGGGAAATAATTTCCCTTGGTTTTTTAATAATCATACAATAGATCCTGATACTATTTCAGGCATAAATGATTTTCAATTTACTCATTTATTTTATAATACAGTTGATGGTTGTGGTTATAATGAAAGTAATTATTTTAATATTTTAAAACCAATTATTAAGAAATTAGAGTGTCGTGTTTTAATAAGAGCAAAGGCTAACTTGAGAACAGTTGCTCCAGAAAAAGATATGATTGCTGGATGGCATAGAGATTATGAAACTAATAATACTCAAACAGCAATATTTTATGTGAATAGTAATAACGGTTATACTATATTTAAAGAGAGTAAAGAAAAAGTTGAATCAGTTGAAAATAGATTAGTAGTTTTTCCAACTAGCTTTGAACATTGTGGAGTTAGTTGTACTGATAATAATCAAAGGGTTGTAATAAATTTTAATTTTATAGGACAAGAATTATGAGTTTTATTTTAGCACCACAGTTAGTAGGCAGACGAGGCCCAGGAATTTTTGAAGCAACTGGTGGCATTGAACAAACTTATACACAAAATAATATTCAATATAAATCACATACTTTTCTTAATACAGGAGATTTTACTGTTATTAGTCCTGATGGTATAGTTGATATACTAGTTATATCTGGCGGTGGTGCAGGAACAACATCTGGTCTTAGTGAAGGTGGGACTCAATCTGGAGCTGGTGGTGCAGGTGGAATGGTTATACAATCAGGATTAAAGATTGAACAAGGTGTTAAAGTTGTTACAGTTGGTGGTGGTGGTGCATCTCAAGGTCAAAGTGGTACCGCATCTTCTATTTCAAATTTTACTTACACGGCATCTATTGGTGGTGGTAATGGTGGCGGGTTTGGTGGTAGCGGAAGTGTTGGGGGATCAGGCGGTGGAGCTGGTTGTGGAGATCATGGTGGTATTGGTGGAGCAGCAGGAACACCTGGTCAAGGTTTTAATGGTGGTAGTGGGTCTGATAGAGATTCATGGGGCTCTGGCACAAGTGGAGGTGGTGGCGGAGCTGGCGGAGCCGGAGGTACACCAACAGCAGGACCTGGTGCAGGGAATGATTATAGAACAGGATCAACAGCTTTTTATTGTGGTGGCGGAGGAGGATCAACAGGTGCTTTTAGTGCAAGTGTAGCTGCAGGAGGAAGTGGTGGCGGTGGTGGCGGTAGCTCTCGTAATGGTCAAGTAAATACAGGGGGAGGTGGAGCTGCTATGTCAAATCCAAATGGTTTAGGTGGTTCTGGTATTGTAGTAATTAAATATGATATTAATCAGGTACAGCCTGCCCCATGATAAATGAAATTTACATTATGCAAAGAAGATAAAGTTTTTCCTTATATGATGATTGATGATTTTTATGATATTAAAGAACAAAATTTAATATGGAAAGAATTAGATTCATATAAAGATGATTTTAAAATAGATTATAAAACAGGTGGTTATGGTATAGCCCATGATAAGAACAATAAACCTGTTGCACAATTAAAAAGATTTTATTTAGATGATATATATATTTCTCATAGAGAAGATTCAAATATATTAACATTATATAAAAAAATATTATCAAAAGAAGTTTTAGAAGCATATAAAAAAACAACTCCATCTTGGAGAACATTTGAAATAACAAATCAAGATTGTTCAGTCATTAGTTATTATGAAAATTCAGATAAGTATGGTGAACACTTTGACCAGTTCATGCACACAGTTTTGATTTGGTTTTATAGAGAACCTAAAAGATTTGATGGTGGTGATTTGATGTTTAATCAGTCAAATCAAATCGTTGAATGTCGTCATAATAGAATGATAATGTTTCCAAGTTATTATTTGCATGAAGCGAAAACAGTAAATATGAAAGAAGAATATCAACATCAAGGGTTGGGTAGATTTTGTATGGCCCATTTTTTTACTAAAGGATAATTGAATGCCACATTTTGCACAAATAAATGAAAACAATGAAGTAGTCCAAGTGCTTGTTGTTAGTCAAGAATATATTGATACTGGGCGTTTGGGCGATCCGAGTAAATGGATTCAAACCTCTTATAATACACAAGCAGGAAAACATTATGATCCTGTAACTCAAGAAGAGGATGATGGTGTGCCATTAAGAAAAAACTTTGCTGGGCTTGGTTATACTTATGATAAAGATAGAGATGCTTTTATTCCTCCACAGCCTTATCCAAGCTGGTCTTTAGATGAAGAAATGTGTATTTGGGTTTGTCCTGTACCACATCCAAATGAAAATGCAACTGATGAGAACTCAAGTGATGGTAAATATTATGAGTGGGATGAAGCAACAACAAATTGGAAAGAAATAACAGAATAAGGAGTAACAATAAAAATGTCAAGTGTAACGATAAGTGTAACAGATACTTTTGAGCAATGGAGAGTAAAGACTAATAGCCTTGGATCACAAAATGGTGATTTGACTTCATTATCTACTACAGCTAAAGGTAGTCTTGTAGATGCTATCAATGAAATCGTTGCTAATGATAGTGATGATATGGAAAATGTTGTTGATGATACTACTCCTCAGCTCGGTGGCGACTTAGACCTGAATGATTTTAATATTATAAATAATGGTAGTGGCGCATCAAATATTACTGTAACAGGTACTATTACGGCTCAGACGTTCACAGGAACGATAGAAGTATCAACCGACCAGACACCACAGCTCGGTGGTGATTTAGATTTAAATGGAAATGGTATTACTGGAACAGGTACTATCAATATAACTGGTGATGGTACGTTTACTGGTGGCACTTTAAGTGCTACTAATGTTAATGCAACGACAATTAATGCAACAGACGTTATTGCAACTACCAGTTTGCAGGGTCAATTAGCTGGTTCTATAGCTAGTGCAACGACAGCAGTAACACAAACAAGTGGAGATAACTCTACAAAAGTCGCAACGACAGCATATGTTGATACTCAAGTATCTACTAGTGCATCATCACAATTACCTACAAATATTACTAATCCTGCTGAACAGGATATATTGCGTTATGATTTAGCAAGTAATAGATGGGTAAATACAGTTTTATCTATTAGTGGCGCTACAGAAGGCTTTGCAGTAGGCATGGCAATAGCTTTGGGTTAAAAAAATAAATTAATTTGTTTTACAATGATTTACTAGTGGTGCAGAATTATAAATATTGGTATGAGTCGTAAAAACTCCGTAACACTAACCATCTGTTAATAACATATCTATAAAAAAGGAACAATAAAATGGCTAATGATTTTAAAGGCGTACAATCAGTAGGTATAACCACGGCAGCAACAGTTTACACAGCTCCCGCATCAAAAGACAGTATTATTCTTGAATTGGATATTTCAAATACAACATCTAGTGCAGTAACTGCTTCTGCTGAAGTTCTTGATAATTCAGCTGGTACAGATGCGTTTATTGTTAAAGATGCTCCAATCCCTTCCGGTAGTTCACTACAAGTAATCTCAGGACAGAAAATTATCCTTGAGCGTAACGATAGCATTCGTGTAACGGCTTCTGGTGCTTGTGATGTTGTCTGTTCAATCTTGGAAGATGTTAATTAATCTTATTTAACGGATAATCAATAATAATTAATAAAGGATAATTTAAATGGCTTATATAGGTAGAGATATTCAATACGGCACATTGGATAAACAATCCTTCACAGCCAATAGCTCAACCACAGTATTCACGTTGAATACCACAGTTAAAGATGCAAAGAGCTTATTGGTTTCAGTTGGTGGTGTTATTCAAGAACCTGATGTAGCATATACGGCATCTGGAACAACATTGACTTTTTCCGAAGCTCCAGTAACAGGAAATATTGTTTATGTAATATATCTAGGTAAAGAGTTAATAGCAGGTGCTTCAAGAGAAAGTATTACATATCAATCTGGAACAGGTAATAATACAACAACACCAGTAACGCTTAGTGCCGCAGCCAATAATGCACAAAGTATTATGGTTATGTTAAATGGTGTTACACAAACACCTGAGACAGATTATACGGTTAATGGTACAACATTAACATTCAACGAGGCCGTTCCAAATGGAGTGGCCATTCTTGTTTATCATCTAGCAAATCAAGCACAGGCATTTACAGTTAATGATGCTTCAGTAACAAATGCACATATTGTTAGTCTGGATGCTTCTAAACTTACTGGTAGTTTGCCAGGTAGTATGGGTGTTAATACGATAACATTAGATCAGTCTATTGCAAGTCTTGGTTTGCACGTTGGAGTATCTGAAAATAAAATCGCATACAATTTACCAGAAGCATATATTGATGTTTTCCAAGATGATAGTGGACTCTTGACGGAAACTGATGTTGACCGTGATGCGACTGGTGAGTATGTTGCTACGGCAGTAGAATCATACGGTGCAGTAACAGATTGGCCTTATACAGATGCTACTACTCAAACATTAACGAATGGTGGGACAGCTAGTGGAGGTCATTGGGGTAACTCTGATTGGTGGGAAGAAGCCAAACAAGGTGATGATCCGGGTGCGTATCATTTAATAGGATATTGGGGAGCAGGGGGTTTTGGTTGGGCAAACACATTTTTTTATATTGATTTTAAAGCTGCATATAGATGGACAGGTTTAAAATATGCTTTCCAAGCATCACATAGTCAAATTAAAGATTGGAGACTTGAATATAGTAATGATGGAACTAGTTGGACTGTAATGGATCAAACAGGAACTACAACCGCAGCATGGTCTGGTCAAAGTTTCACCGCAGGGCATGACAATATGGCGAGTGTTAGTGATGCGGCAAATGGTGTTTTTACAAATAGCAATCCGGGTAGTGGCTCAAATCACGGTGGTGGTATTTTAACTTTTGGAACACCCGTAACTGCAAGATATTTAAAGTTGGCTGCTAATAATATTAATACAAATCTTAATGATCCAACAGCTTCTGTTTACGCATTTATTCCACAATATCAAGCTTTAAGCTCAAGTACAAATGCAACAGGTACACTCATTTCTAAAGCATCCACAGCAGCTTCTACTGTTTCCACAGCATCTGGTGTTATGCTCTATGAAGATGCAGAAGGTACAGGAACATTAGGAACGGACTTGAAAGTTCATTTCTCAAGTGATGATGGTGCTAACTGGACAGAAGCTTCTTCTTATGGTAACTCAATGGGATTTTCTGGTAATATAAAAATGGTTCCTCTTGGATCAACTTCATTATCAGGTGGTACTGGTACAGCAGTTAAGATGAAAGCTGAATGGGCAAATCAGGAAGCAGGTGCTACGGCAGGAAAATATGCTGTAACAGCAGGGATGCTTTCACAAACTGGTCTTAGTTCTTGGAACGCATCTGAAGTTGTAAATGGAGCAACTGGTACAGGTGTCGGTGAAGGCTTTTATGTAGCATCAGGTACGTCAAGTGGAGAAATGGTAGTTGACCTTGGTGTGGGCAATCCACAGACATTTAATAAAATTAGATCATATACATCCATAGCTACTTGTGCGGCAGTTTGGACAATAGCTTATAGTGATGATGGAACTAATTGGACAAATACTTCACTCACTAATTTTGCACCGGGAGCTTCTAGTTTTAATGCTTGGTTTGAGGGAACATGGACTGACGTAGGAGCGCATCGCTATTGGAAAATGTTTATTAGTTCAGGAAATGGTGGAAGTCAAGGTTGGCAAGGCCATGAAATTGAATGGCATATAGCAGCTTCAGCAGGTAAAGTACAACGCCTACATGGTTGGGCGGTCAATTATTAATACGGAAGGGACAATAAATGGCTTATATAGGACAAGACATTGAGGGTGGTGTTCTTGAAAAACAGACTCTAGCATTTGATAGTGTAACTACTACGTTTGAGCTAGACTATTATTCAGCAGAGAATGGTTTGGTTGTTTCAGTTGGTGGTATTATTCAAGAGCCAGGCGTTGCTTTTACTGTTAATGGTAAAAATATCGTTTTCGCTTTAGCACCAACTCAAGCAACATTCGTTGTTTTCATTGAAAGAGAATTACATTTAACAACTATTAAAGCATTAGACTATGTTGAATATCAAAGAGGTACTGGTAATGCAACAACTACACCAGTTACATTAAATAATTCTGTTACAAATCCAGAAGAAATTATGGTATCGTTGAATGGTCTTACTCAGATACCTACGACCGATTATACGGTGTCTGGAACAACATTGACTTTTGATGAAGCTCCTGTAGCTGGTACTGAAATATTTATTCTTTTTCTACGACTTGAAACATCTTCAGGTGTCCTTCCTTCTGGATATACATTAACCAACTCTAAGATCGTTTCATTGGATGCTGGTAAACTTACCGGGTCTTTGCCTAATTCGTTTACTAGTGATGTAACGCCTCAATGGCATGCCTTAAATTCTGTTGGTATGCATTGGATGAATCTTGAAAATAAAACAAAAATAAATTTTGTACAATCATATTATGACCACTTTGAAGATGATACTGGTTGGGTTGCTTATAATGGTGTAGCCGGAGTTCCAGCTATGAGTGATGCATCTTCTTCAGCACGCACAGTAACAGCAAGTGGTAATGCAGCTGCATCAACAACAGAGAAAAAAATTGGTACTCATTCAATAGCGTTTGATGGTACTGGTGATTACTTACAAGTAAATAATCTATTTGACTTGGATGATTTTACAATAGAATTATGGATGTATAATACAGAAAGCAATAGTAATGCTCATATAATTGGAAATTGTAATCATACTACTGGCGGTGGTGGTGGTTGGGGTCTTTACTGTAATGGTAGTGGTATAATAAAATTTAATTCTTATGGAAATAGTTGGCATACAGGTAATGTTAGTACGGGTTTTAGTACAAGCACATGGCATCATGTGGCAGTCACAAGAAGTGGCAATGCAGTAAAAATGTTTTTAGATGGCGTACAAAAATATTCTGGTACTCCGAGTTCTGCGACATTAGGAGGTGGTACTAATCTTGGTATTGGTTCTGATAATGGAGTTACTAGTAGTATGGATTTTGTTGGATATATGGATGAAATTAGAATTTCTAATACAGCACGTTATACTTCTGCTTTCACACCAAGTACAACCGCGTTTACATCTGATGCAAATACATTATTGTTGATTCATGGTGAAGCTCAAGTCGCTGTACCAAACACAGGCTCTGAGAATGTTGGTAGAGATACAACTGGTGAGTATGTATCTACTAATGTCGCTGGGAGTGCGACTGATTGGCCTTATACTAATTTTGCAGACCAAGTTTTTTCTGTTTCTTCTGGTGCATTTCCCGATATAAACAGTTATAACAATAGTGGCACTACACATACGATTGCAAAGAATAGTAATAACACCTATTTAGCATGGACTGACTCTCCGACAAATTGGACTCACTCCATGATGGTCGATTATAAAGCGGCTTATACATGGTCAGGTATTAAAATTGGATTTCACAATAATTATGCTATGGTAAAAACATGGCGGTTAGAATATAGTGATGATGGAACTAATTGGACAATCATGGATCAAACAGGTTCTACTTCTGCTTCTCTTACTGGATATAACTTAGCTATAGATAATAATGTGTCTATAACAACTGATGCTACTGGTGTAATTACCAACGTAACTAATGGTGGTAATCATCACAAGCATGGAGCTCACATTACTTTTGGTACTCCTGTAACAGCAAGACATCTTAAAATTTCAGTAGGTTCTCATGTAGCAAATAGTGATAGTGCCGCTGCATTAGATTTCTTTATACCACTTTATGCACCAACGTCAACTAATACAGTAGGAACTTTAGTTTCAACAGCAACAACAGCTGATGCAACAGTTAGTGAAGCATCTGGTATAATGATGTATGCTGATGGAACAGATAATGCATCTACAATCGGTACTGATTTGAAAGTTCATTTTTCAAGTGATGATGGTGCTAACTGGACAGAAGCTGCTTCTTATGATAATCCAATTACATTTGATGGAACAACCAAGTTACTTACATTACCAAAAACTACATTAACAGGTGGTACTGGTACAGCAGTTAAGATGAAAGCAGAGTTTGCTAATCAACAAGGTGCTTCTGCGATTGGAAATACAGCAAATGTTATAACTCCTCACGGTGATGTTAAACATTCTACTGCATTAGTTGATTCTGGAAAGATTGGTAAATCTTGTATGAAGTTTACTGGGAATGGTGGTTCTTCACCAACTTCTCATTTATCCATACCACATTCAGACGATTTTGATTTTCCAAACGATTTTACTGTTGAATTTTGGTTTAATACCGTAGCGTCAGATCATTCTGGTAATGGTGGTACTATGCTTTCAAGACATCATGCTGGTCTTACAACTACACAGATTGGTTTCCGTGATTCTTCTAATGGTCAACTTATGGCACAAGCTCATAATGTAAACCAATTATTCGGCCCAACAGGTTTACATGATGGAAATTGGCATCATTTAGCTTGGGTTAGAAGTGGAACTGGATCAAATAATATTAAAATTTATGTTGATGGTACTCAACAACATCAATATACTTCTACTAATCCTTGGTTTAGAACAGACGCATCATCACCTATATATATTGGTTCTTATGGTAATAGTGAATATTTTGGTGGTAAAATAGATGAAGTAAGAATTTCTGATAATGCAAGATATACTTCTAATTTTACACCGAGTACAACAGCATTTACAAGTGATTCAAATACTGTCGTATTAGTTCATTCAGATACTGCACATGGTAGTACAACATTTACCGACAGTAGTTCCAATGGTTATACTATTACACCAACTGCTGTTAGTCATTTTAACGCAGCGCCACCAGTTGGCGGAACAGCAATTGAGTTTGATGGTAGTAGTTTTTTATCTATACCTGACCATGCTGATTGGGAATTTGGAACTAATGATTTTACAGTAGAAACTTGGTATAAAGCTTCAACAGTTAATAGTGGTGGTGGAATTTTAGGTAATGCAACTGGTGGTGGATGGGCGGATATAGGATTACATTTTGGAACGGATAGTGGTGGTAGATTTCAATGCTATGTTGGACATAATGGCGGTACAGGTGCGTATTTTGCTTCTAGTGGAAGTAGTGATCTAGATTCAACGAAAAATATTTGTGATGATGTATGGCATCATCTTGCTTTTGTTAGATATGGTGATTCTATCTATGGTTATGTAGATGGAGTTTTAGAAGCTAAAGATACGCATGCTGGTTTGAATCAGACCAATGTTAATACGGGATGGTTTTTTGGAAAACAGCAAACCTCTGGAGGTGGTAGTAACTGCCTTCCAGCTGGAAGTTTTTTAGATGAAATTCGTATTTCTAATGTAGCACGTTATACCGCTAACTTTACACCAAGTAAAACAAAGTTTGTAAAAGATAATCAAACATTATTATTAATTCATTCAGACGATGCCAATAATAGTGTAACATTTACATCGGATGAAGTTAAAAGTAATATTATTGCACCTATAGGTGATGTTACGCATTCTAATTATGTTGCAAAATTTGGTAATTCCGGAATAAATCTTACTTCTGCGGCCGGTCAAGGTGGAAGTGAATATTTAACTGTACCACACAGCGACGATTGGAGACCTAATAATAATGGTGTTTTAACAATAGAATGTTGGATAAAACCTACTGCTTCTTCACAACCAATGGCTTATAATAATACGATTCTATCTTATTATGACCCTGACGGTTGGATGATAGAAATGAATCAAGACAGAACATTACGTTTTAGATGTCCGAAGTCCGCTGGATTTGCTACATGGCATCTACTTGATAGTGCAGCTCCTCTTCCATTAAACCAATGGAGTCATCTTGCAGTTGTAATGGATCGTGTTAATGATATAGATTATCTATATTTAAATGGTGTACTTGAAACTTCTGGTGCTAATAATTTTGACCATGCTGTTACTAGTGATCCATTAATTGTTGGAAGATATACTCCTACTAACGATTCTGGAATGGTTGGGTATCTTGATGAAATTAGAATTTCAAATGTAGCACGTTATACTGGTGCAACATATACTGAACCAACAGCAGCGTTTACATCTGATGCTAATACATTATTATTAATTCATTCTGACGAGGCTGATGGTAGTACAACATTCACCGATAGTAGTAGTCATGCTCGTACTATTACAAGAGTTGGGGTATCGCATGAAGGAACCCAGAAAAAGATTGGTACATCATCAATTTATTTTGATGGTAATGGTGATTATGTAAGCATACCAGATAATGATTTATGGACTTTAGGTACAGATTGGACTGTTGAGTTTTGGGTGCGCTTCAATGTTCTCCAAAAACAAAGTCTAATGGGAGTGTTTAGTAATGCTGCAACATCTGGACTCCAATGGATGATACATATGGAAGCTAATAATACTATTGAAGCGACTTGTTGTAATGCAAGTACAACTTTTGGATATTGTGTATCTGGTGGACTTTCTGCTAATACATGGTATCATATCACATATCAACGTGATTCTACCAATCAATTCTGTTTGTATATAGATGGTACACCTGTATATACAAGGAGTCATACACATACAATGCAAAATCTGAGTTTACCATTAGAAATGGGTAGAAATACTTATGCTGGTTTGAATAGTCTTAATGGTTATTTGGATGAAGTTAGAATTTCTAATGTAGCTCGTTATACATATAATACAGCTTTTACACCAAGTACATCAGCGTTTACACCAGATGGAAATACAGTATTGTTACTTCATGGGGATGGTACAGGAAATTTATTTACTGATGATTCTTACACAGCAGGTAAACAAACACAGCTGCATGGATGGGCAGTCAATTATTAAACAACAATCATAGAGGAAAATAAAAATGGCTCAAACAAAAATAACACATGATAATATTGCAGCATCATTTTCTTTACCTAATGCTAATTTAAATAATGATGTTTTCAATAATGATCGCTCATGGACAGGTTCTCAACGTGCAACAATAGTAACAGATAATGATGGAAACTTTGATTTGAATGGTGGACAGAATTTTAAATGTACTCCATCTGGAAATATTACATTAACTTTTTCAAATCATGTAAGTGGACAATCTGGCTTTGTTATTCTTGTTAATTCTGGTGGACATACCATTTCACTTGAAACATATACAAAAGCAGATGCAAATCTTGCTACAACAGTAACAGCAGCTGGTACATATATCATTAGTTACATTGATGATGGAACGTGTGCATATTTAACTAATTCTGCGGTAATGGCATAATCATATTTAAAAAAGAGGATAACAATGGCAATATTTCACGGAACATCTATACCAGCTGGAGCTAGTGGAGGACTTCCTACGTTTACAGGTGCTACTTCATCAATAAGATTTGAAAGAGAAGATACACATTTTTTAGAACGTAGTTCTCATAGTACATCAGCTAATGGTGCTTATACAACTTCTTGTTGGGTTAAGAGAGGTAAACTAGGTTTGGATTCAAATTCTGTAGCAAAGATGAGATACGTTTATCGTTTTGGTTTAGAAGATCACATGGGATTCCAAGGTGATGATTCTTTGAATGTTGAAAAAAGATCCGGTAAACATATGAATACAGAAAGATATTGTCGAGATATTTCAAACTGGATGCACGTTGTTGTATCTTCTGATGGTCTAGGCAATGCTAATTCATTTAGGTTATATGTAAATGGTGTAGAACATGATTATAATGATGGAGGGACTTACGACCGAACAGCTAATAACTATTCTCATAGCAATGTTAATTTTAGAATTGGCGCACATGAGAGCGGTAGTTCTGTTTTTGATGGTCTTGTTTCACAGTTTTATTTTATTGACGGACAGGCGTTAGGTCCAGAAGCCTTTGGTGAAACAGGTGATTACGGAGAATGGAAACCAATAGAATATGAGGGATCATACAATAGTAATAGTTTTTATTTACCTTTTTCAAATAGTGCTACACACAAGTCTATTAATTCTGTTAATCAAACTCACCATGATACTGCTGAATCTAAATGGGGTGGATCATCAATTAGAATGGATGGTAGTTATGACTTTTTGGAATTAACTAATGCTGATTCTGCATTGTTTCAACCATTTGAAGATACTACGAGTTCATGGACTTTTGATGCATGGGTAAAATTTGCAAGTTATGCTGGTACTCAATGGTATATAAGTCATGGTACTGGCACTTCCGATAGATGGGGATTCTATCATATTGGCGACGGTACTACTGGCCATTATACTATTTTAAGTAATGGTGGTGGTACACAGTTTAATGGTAGTGGTACTGGTAATGGTGGTTTAATTACTGATAATGACTGGCATCATGTAATGTGGATCAAAAAAGCAAATGAAGTTGGTATGTATGTAGATGGAACTCAATGTGGTTATATTCAAAATACTCAAACACATACTACAGGTGGACAAGTATATATTGGTTCTAAGTATAATGGAACAGAAGCATTTAATGGTTGGATGGATGATATTAGAGTATATAAAGGTAATCCTTTTGAGGCTTCTCCTAATACTGGAAATACAGATACCATCACAGTTCCAACTGAAGCTCATACATCTGATACAAATACATTAATATTAGTACAATCGGATCATTCTGACGGTAGCACAGATATTACTGATTCAGCTGGTGTAGCAGGTGGATTAGGTAATGATGCAAGTGGAAATGAAAATCATTTTACACTAAACAATATTACTTCTCACGATCAGATGATAGATTGTCCGTCTAATAATTATTGTACTTGGAGTGATCTTACCGATGGATCATTTATTACACTCAAGGAAGGAAACTTAGAAGCGATTTTCAGCGGTAATGATACAGGAAATGTAATATCAAGTTGGGGTTTTGAAACTGGTATGTGGTATACCGAAATATATGTAATATCAGACAACAGTAGTGGTTATTATCCGTGGATTGGAGTGAGTGGTAATAGAGCGTATGATTTTCCAACTAATGCAGGGTATCCATCTGGCGGTCAAGTTGGACAGATGCCTGATTCATGTGCTTACGAACCAAAAGAAGGTAAAAAATGGATTGGTCAATCTCAGTCTAATTATGGGAATAGTTTTACAGTTGGAGATATTATTAGTGTCGCTTTGGATTGTGATAATGGTGCGGTCTATTTTGCAAAAAATGGAGCATGGCAGGGTGGTGGTGATCCTACTAGTGGTGGAAGCAAAACGGGTGCGGCATTTACTTGGACACCAGGACAATACGATTGTATGACTTTTAATATGGGTGTATATAATTCCTCAGCAATAGCTAACTTTGGCCAAGATGGTACATTCGCTGGTCATGTAAGTGCAGGTGGAAATGCAGATGGAAACAGTTATGGTAATTTTAAATATGCACCACCTACTGATTACTTAGCAGCTTGTTCTGCTAATTTACCAGAGCCTACTGTTAAGCCTGCTGAAAATTTTAATACAGCTTTATATACTGGTACTGGAAGTAGTCAAACAATTACAACTGGTTTTGATACCGATTTAGTTTGGGTTAAGAATAGAGGTCGTGCATCAGAGCATATTCTAGTAGATACTCTTAGAGGTGATGGAAAAGTTTTACATTCACATTTGTCAAATGGAGAAAGTACCCCCGGCAACGGTGGTGCGCCAGTGCTTCTCACAACTGGATTTACGGTTGACGGGATTGACGATTGGTATAGCCGAAGTGGTGATACTTATGCTTCTTGGAGTTGGAAAGCAGGTGGAGCTGGTACTGCAAATACAGATGGTAGTATAAATTCTGTTGTTTCAGCAAATACAGCTGCAGGATTTTCTATTGTAACTCATTCAGGCGCAGCAGGTAATGGCACAGTCGGACACGGTTTAACCAAAGCTCCTAATTTTGTTATTACCAAAGCCTATTCGCATGCAGACCAATGGCGAGTCGGATCTATCCAACCTTTGGGTTCAATGGATTTTACAGATTACTTGCGATTAAACCAACAAGGAAGTGTAGTAGATGAATCTACAACTTGGGTTGATACTGCACCAACATCAACTGTTTTTTCGGTAGGTACAGATAGTGCAACCAATCATCCCGGTTATGATTATGTTAGTTATTGCTTCCATGATGTTGAAGGTTATTCCAAAATTGGGGCTTATAAGGGTAACAGCAGCAGCGATGGAACTTTTATTTATACAGGTTTCACTCCAGCTTGGATTTTAATAAAAGATATAAATGGAAGTTATGGTTGGCCCATGCACGATAATACAAGAGATACCTTGAATCCAGTAACAGCGGCATTTAAGGCATCTGATGCTGAAGCAGAAACAACAATTAGTAATGGTGGTGGAATTGATTTTCTGAGTAACGGTTTCAAAATACGAGATAGTGGGGCTGGTATGAACACTAATACTTATTTGTATTACGCAATAGCTGAACAACCTTTTAAATATTCAAACGCAAGATAGGAGAAAAAAATATGTGGGCTCAAGTACATAGTAACGAAGTAGTAAGAACAATGGTGCATCCTATTGATATGGAAGTAGATGGTGTTACACATCCCAAAAGTATTTTTACTAAATGGTCAACTGATGATTTGAAAAATATTGGTGTTTATCCATATTCTGAAAATACAGTAGATGGCAGGTATCATTATTCAGGCGAACTTACATACACGGTTAATGCAGATGATGTTGTTGGTTCATATGCAGCTATTGATCGTGATATTGCAAGTTTAAAAGCTGGTATGATTACTACAGCAAAACAAGCTGCAGCAGTTTTACTTTCCAAACATGATTGGATGGCTATTCGTGAAATGGAAGGTGGAGAAGCAATGCCTGCGGATGTTAAAACATATCGTGCAGCTGTTCGTACAGAAAGTAATGACAAAGAAACAGAAATTAATGCACTAGCAGATATGGATGCTATCAAAGCATACGAAGCAACATCTTATACAGAGGTTCGTAAATTATGGGATAATGATGCTAAAGATTGGAGTTCTGATACAGAATCATATACACAACATAAGAATATGACAAGCTACTATGTCGCAGTAGATCCTACAGCTGATGCTGATCCATCATTTGTTTCGTTGACAAAAGACTAAGCAGGAGATAACTAAATGGCTTTAACAACAATAAAAGATAATATGTATGTGTCAGGATCTGCTCCTGCTGGTGATGAAACTATCGAAAAAGGTAGTAGTGATCCTACTAAAACTACTAATCCTTCTGGTGGTGTTGGTTCTCTTTATATGAATAAAACTACAGGAGAGATGTGGACTTGTACTGACGCTACAACAGATTCTAATTACTGGACTAATATAGGTAAAGGTGAAGGTCATATTGGAGGTCCTATAAGTGCAGCAACTGGAGGTACTGTAACTGCTTTAGGTGATTATAAAATTCATACGTTTACTACTTCAGGTGATTTTGTTGTAACAGCTGCAGATGCAACTGTTGAAGTTTTAGTAGTCGCTGGTGGTGGTTCTGGAGGAGCATATTATGGCGGTGGTGGCGGAGCTGGAGGGCTTATACATAAAGCCGCTCATACAGTAACAACAGCTACATATCCCGTTGTAATTGGTGCAGGTGCCGCAGGACAAACATCATCCGGTAAGGGGAATACTGGTAATGATTCTACTGTTTCAACAGGAGGCTCAGCAATTTTTACAGCAAAAGGTGGTGGAGGTGGTCAGGTGAATTATCCGGATAATGGTACTGGCGGTTCAGGTGGTGGTAGTGGCCATCGTAGCGGAGCAAATAATGCTCAGCAAGTAGGTGGTCTTGCAACACAGCCTTCACAATCAGGTGATTCTGGAACTTATGGGTTTGGTTTTGGTGGTGGAGTTGGTTATAACAATCCTGATTATAATACTGGAGGTGGAGGTGGAGCTGGAGGAGTGGGTCAAGGTGCTTCTAAAACTGAATCTGGTGATGGTGGTCCCGGTAAAGATTTCAGTACAAATTTTGGTACAGGTGTAGGAGATTCTGGTTGGTTTGCATCAGGCGGTGGTGGCGGAGGAACAGGAGATGGGAATACATTAAAAGGTCATGTAACTAGTGGGGGTGGTACTGAAGGAGCATCTAGCAATTCTACTACTGCAGCTGCAGCTGCAAATACTGGTGGTGGATCAGGTGGTGGTTATAATTCGGGTCTGACAGGCGCTGGTGGTTCTGGTGTAGTAATATTTAAATATAAATTTCAATAGGAAGTGGGAGATAAATAAATGCCTTTAACAAAAATACCAGCAAATATGGTAAGTGCAGTAGGTGGTAATGAAGTTACTGAAAGTGCATCTGATCCTACAGTTTCTACTAATCCTTCTGGTGGTGTTGGAACACTTTGGTTGAATACAACATCAGGTGAAAAGTATTGTTGCACAAACGCTACAGCTGGAGCTAATGTTTGGAAAAATATAGGTGGTGGTGGAGGTAATATTCCTCTTATATATACGGCTGCTACTGGAGGAACTGTTACCACAGACGGAGATTACAAAGTTCATAAGTTTACTTCATCAGGAACTTTTACTGTTACAACAGCTGGGAATGTTGAATACTTAGTTGTTGCTGGTGGTGGCGGAGCCGGAGACTGGGGTGGTGGAGGTGGCGGAGGAGGCTACCGAACAGCTACAGATTTTGCTGTTACTGCTCAAGCTTATAATATTGTTGTAGGTGCAGGTGGAACTGGTCAAGGTAATGCAACAGCTGGAACACAAGGTACAAATTCTACTTTTAGTACCATTACTAGTACAGGTGGCGGTGGAGGTGGTAATGATACTGGTGGCAATGTCCCAACAACAGGTGGAAGCGGTGGTGGTGGTACATACCATTCTAATTGGACTGCTAATGAGAAAGTAGGCGCAGCTGGTAACGCAGGTGGATATGATCCTGTTGAAGGATATGCTGGTGGTACAGGTACAGGTGGAGCATATGGTGGCGCCGGTGGAGGTGGTGCAGGTGGCATGGGCCAAAATGGTCATAATGATTTTGGCGGTGCTGGTGGAATAGGAAGGGATAGTACCATTACTGGTTCTTCTGTAGGTTACGCTGGAGGCGGCGGCGGCTGTGGAGGCGGCGGTGGTACTGGTACATTTGGATATGGTACACATGGCGCTGGTAATGGTGGAAATAATAATGCTGGAACACATGGTACTGTAAATACTGGCGGTGGTGCTGGCGCAGATACAGGAGACGGTGATAATAACGGTGGTTCAGGAGTTGTAATTATTAGATATAAATTTCAATAAAAATAATAAGGAGTAAACAATGAGTCATTTTGCAGAAATTGACAGCAATGGCATAGTTCAAAGAGTCATTGTTGCCGAACAAGATTTTATAGATTCTGGTGCTGTTGGTGATGCAGCTAATTGGATTCAAACAAGTTATAATAATAATATAAGAAAACAATTTGCTGGAATTGGTTTTACTTATGATTCAGCTAAAGATAAGTTTATAGCACCTCAACCATATGCCTCATGGTCATTAGACGGTAATGATGATTGGCAACCTCCTGTTGCTATGCCTGAAGATGATAAACGATATTATTGGGATGAAGATACTACAAATTGGGTAGAGATAACAGAATAATAGGAGAGTAACAAATGCCTTTAACAAAAATTGGTGTGGCCGTTGCAGATTCAATTAATACTAAGAGTTCTTCTGATCCAGCAACAAATACAAATCCTTCAGCTGGTGTTGGTCATATTTGGTTGAATACAACATCAGGTGAAATGTATTGTTGCACAGACGCTACAACAAACGCTAATGTTTGGGTAAATGTAGGTGATGGTATAGAAGATGTTATTCCTTATAATGGTTTGGTTGCTACTGGAGGTACTATTACAACAGACGGTGATTATAAAGTTCATACATTTAATGAGTCTGGAACATTTACTGTTACTAATCCAGGAACAGATGCAGAAGTTGAATATCTAGTTATTGCTGGTGGCGGTGGTGGATGTAGAAGGGCAACTGCTGGTGGTGATGGCGGAGGTGGAGCAGGAGGTTATCGAACTGCAACTGGTTATTCTGTATCTGCACAAGCCTATACTGTAACTGTTGGTGCAGGAGGTGCTGGACAAACAGGTGCTAATGGTTCTGCTGGATCGAACTCTGAATTTGGTGCAATTGCTTCAACTGGAGGTGGTGGAGGTGTTTGGGATTCTCCTGCTGCTAATCAACTTAATAACACCGGTGGCTCAGCTGGTGGTGGAGGTTGGGGCTCACATTATTATGGCCATCCAATGGGTTCTGGTAATGCAGGTGGATATGATCCTGTTGAAGGATATGATGGTGGTTTAGGTGGTTATTGGGATGGCCCTCATGGAATTTCAGGAGGCGGTGGCGGTGGAGCTGGTGGTGTTGGACAACCTGGCCACAGAACTTCTGGTATAATTACAGGTGGTGATGGTGGCGTTGGTAGAAGTTCAAGTATTACAGGTACTGCTGTTATGAGAGCTGGCGGAGGCGGCGGTGGTGGTGATACTCGTACTAGTGGACCTGGTGGCGCCGGTGGTGATGGCGGCGGTGGTACTGGCGGAGGAACAGGTACGACACCTACATCTGGAACTGTTAATACTGGCGGTGGAGGCGGAGCTGTTGGTTCTGGTACAAGTGGTAGTGTTATGAATGGTGGATCAGGTACTGTAATCATACGATATAAATTTCAGTAGAGTTTGATTATATAAATACAATTAATTATTAAATTATTTACAGGAGTCAACATGAGTGAAGAAAAAAGTGAGTCAAAAGATTTAGTCGTTAAAACATTTAGTAATGATTCTCTTACAAAGTATGAATCTTACGGTGGTAAATCATTAGTTGAGAATTTACAGAATGCTGAGTTAGCAGTAAACAAAGTTAAATATACTGAGCGTATTTGGGATAGGTCAAGAAGTCAATTTATGTTGAAACACTTGACTTGTTCACAGGCTGATGATTGGACAAGACTAAGACAAGTATCTGCTGAGATGGCCAGGAAACGTATGGCACTTAATGAAGCAAAGTTTGGTTACATGGAAGCAGTTGCAAAAACTAAAATCAAAAGAAAGAAACTTGAAGAAGAAGAAGATTCTCTTAAAAGAGAATTACTTGAGATACAAGCTGCAAGAATGGAATCACAAAATGCAGAACTTTTGATTAAGGTTGAAGGTGCTTTGAAAGAGATAGAAACTCTTGGTGAAATGCATGACCAGTTAAAAGAAGCCATTGGTGAAGTTACCGAAGAACAGTTTGAAAAGGCACAAGTACAATCTCATATTAAACGTGCCATGACACAATCCATTCGTGAAGTAAGAGAAAAAGGTTCTATTGGTTGTGGTAATCAAGAATATTTGGAACAAGTTGGAGTTTGTGTTTCAAGTGCAAAGAAAGAGATCATGCAATTCTTAGCACAAGAACAAGCTTCAGGTGTAGCAAATACTTCAATGTTACATTCTTTTGTTGATGATTTTGCAGAACGATATGAGCCAGTAGCAAAACAACAAGCAGACTTTTTAAAATTTTCTGAAGGTGCAAATAACTTATTAACGTATACACCAGAGCAAGAAAACCAAAAACAAATCGAAGAATAGGAATAACAGATGGCATATCTAGGTAAAGGTACAAAAAGCATTGACCATGCTACTATATCCACACACACAATGACAGGTGATGGTTCTGATACTACTATGAGTATTACTCTAGGAACAACATCTGTTAATAATGTTAGTGTGTTTATTAGTGGTGTTCAACAAAGGCCAGGACAAGATTATACTGTAGCTAATGATGTTATTACATTTACAACAGCACCTGCAGCGGGATGCCCAGTTATTGCATTTGTTAGAAAAGATACAAAAAAAGGTACTATTGCAGATGCATCAGTTGGACTTGATACCATTAAAGATGGTGCAGTAACAGATGCTAAAATTCTTAATCTTAGTGCAAGTAAACTTACTGGTGCTTTACCTGCACTTGATGGTTCAGCATTAACTGGTATTTCTGCGGTTACTGTTAGTGCAACTGATCCTGCAACTGATACTAATTCTACACTTGGAACAGTTTGGGTAAATAAAACATCAGGAAATACTTATGTTTGCACAGACGCTACAACAGACGCCAATGTTTGGACTAACGTAGGTGGAGGTAGTGGTAATATAAAGCCTTGGCAATTAGGTGGAACAATAGCTGGTTTTATGTCTGGTGGTAGTCCAGACGGAGTAACGATTGATAAATTTAGTTTTGTAAGTGATGGAGACGCAACAAATCATGGCGACGTAATGAGTCCGGGAAGAAGTTATCTATCTGGAGCCTCATCAACTACATATGGTTATAATGCTGGCGGTTGGGAACCAATGAACCGTATTGATAAATTTCAATTTGCAACAGCGAGTGATGCAACCGAACATGGTTTTTTAACAACCAATTCTTTTGGTTCTCATCCTTGTCAAAGTGATACACATGGTTATACTGTTGGTGGTTCTCCGGGAGTATCAACCTATGTTCAAAGATATCCATTTGCAGGAAGTGGTGTAACTTCTGAGGAATTTAATAGTATAACAACTGCAAGAGAATACGGTGCTGGTCATTCAACACAAACAGATGGTTATGTTTCTGGTGGACAACCAGCAACTACTACTATTGATAAATTTTCTTATTCTAATAGCACCGAAACAAGTGAACATGGAAATTTAACAGCAATTACAGTCGCTTATAATTGTGGTGTTTCTTCAAGTGCAGATGGCTATAGTTGTGGTGGTGCAAAACAAGATGGCTCAGGTCAAAACTCTGCAAAAATTGATAAGTTTTCTTTTGCTTCTACTAATGTATCAGCAGTAGGTCATGGCGATTTATATGCTGATGGTCTGGGTGCAGCACAATCTTCAACTACACATGGTTATTTTACTGGTGGAAATGGCACTAATTTATCACCGGCAGCTGGAGCTTCTGGTTCTCCACATCAATCATATGAGTTTATTCAAAAATTTGCATATGCGTCAAATACAACAGCGGCAGACATTGGTAATTTAATATCAAACAGAATTGTGGGTGCTGGACAACAGTATTAAACCATCAAACAATAAATAAAAAAGGATTTAACATGGCATATATAGGAAAAATTAATAAATCGACATCTACACTTGCTACTCAAACAATGGATAGCATGACAGGTGATGGTACAACTACTACTTTAAGTTTAACATCAACACCCGCTAATGTTAATGATGTTTCGATTTATATTGATGGTGTTATGCAACAACCCGGAGTTGATTATACGCTTGATGGTAATACTGTAACATTTACAACAGCAGTACCTTTAAACTGTTATGTTTGTGCTTGTCAAACTCAAAATGGTGATATTGGTACACCGGCAGCCGACTCAGTTACAACAGCTAAATTAACTGATGGTATGTTTACAAATAGTCATATTCCTAGTTTGTCAGCAAATAAATTAACTGGTGCTTTACCGGCACTTGATGGTTCAGCATTAACGGGTGTTGGCTCAGGCTTTATGGAAAATGCTTCTGATCCAGCAATTGATACAAATCCTGCTGATGGTCTTGGAGCAGTTTGGGTTAATACAACATCAGGTGAAATCTTTATTTGTACTGACGCTACAACAGACGCCAATGTTTGGACAAATGTAGGTGCAGGATCTACACCAGTTCCTGCTCCAGAACACGGTTATCATAGTGGTGGTGAAGGGCATGGTGGCCCTGCTTCTATTTATAGTGCTATTTACAAATTTACATATGCTAGTGGTACATCTGTATCAGATCATGGTAATATGCATTTTGCAAGAGCAACAGGTGGTGCTGCTTCAAGTTCAACACATGGTTACGCTGCAGCAGGACAACCTTCATCTAGTGTTGAAGGTACTTCTATTGATAGATTTGCATTTGCTTCTGATGCAGGTGGTGCTGATGTTGGTGATTGTATTGCTCGAGATTTATGTACGGGTGGTGAATCATCAACTCATGGTTATATTTTTATGGGGAGATTTCATAGTATTCATTCTACTATTCAAAAATATGCTTTCGCATCAAGTGTATCCGGCTCTACATATAATGGAGATGCAGGAGCTACTAGGTATCAAGTAGGTTCTTGTTCTGGACCTAATGAGTGTTATATTTTAGGTGGAAGGTCAGCTGCTAATAATGGTACTCAAGATATGTGGAAAGTATCTCATGCTAACGATACTACAAGTAGCCATCATGGCAACCTAGTAAGAGATAAATTTTCAAATAAGGGAGTTGCAAGTTCAACACATGGTTACTCTTTAGGAGGAAAAGGTAATCCACCCTCTTATCCAACCTATAATGATATAGATATATTTTCTTTTGCTTCTAATGCAGGCGCGTCAGATTGGGGTGATTTAACTCATGCAAGAAGTGATGGTGCAGCTACACAAAATGCAACTCATGGTATGTGGGTTTCAGGATATTACGGACCTGTTGGATATATGTCCGATATGATGATGTTTGCTTTTGATTCTAGTACAAGTAGTGTAGATGTTGGTGATTTAACTACTCCAAGAGGAAATGGATATGCATATACTGCTAAATAGTAGTTTTTGAGTCGTATAAATAATAATAACAATACTCACAAATATTTATTAAAGAGGGAATAATATGTCAACAGTAAAGAGTACATTATCGTTAAATTCTACTGGTGCAATACCATCTATATTGAATTATTCTAGGAGTTCTTCTGCTACTAGAGTTAATGCTATTGGTCTAGTTGAAACCGTTGCAGCTAACGTCATTAGACAAGATTATATGCCTGATGATATTGGTCGTTTAATGGGTTGGTTATTTGAAGAAGCATCAACGAATAACTGTTTACAATCACAAGACTTTGATAATGCTTCATGGATTACTGGATCAGCACTTCAAACTAATGCAGCAGAAATTCAAGCAAATCAAGTTAAATCACCAGATGGTACATCAAATGCTGATTTATTGAAAGCAACTTCAGCAACTACGGGTATTATTGCAGCTCGTCAACAAGGATTTACTTTCAATAATGGAACTACATATACAGTTTCAGTATATGCAAAGAAAAAAGAATTAGACTATCTGGAAATTTCTAATAGAGATAATTCTGATTCTGGTCGTACTTATTCTAAAGTTTTTAATTTAAGTAATGGTACTCTTGGAACTTCTGGTGGAACAGTTGGTGATGCAAAAATTCAAGAACATCCTAACGGATGGTATCGTTGTTCTGTAACATTTACTGCTGATGGAAGTTCTGATACGGAAGTATATTTAAAAGCACGTTCCAATGATGAAGTTAATACAGAATATGCTTTTGGTAATGCAGAAGGTATTTATTTGTGGGGAGCTCAAGTTGAAGAACTTGGATATGCTACTTCTTATATTCCAACAACAACTGTTCCTGTAACAAGAAATGCAGACGTTGCTTATATTGAAGATACAGAAAATAAATGGAACTGGGATATTGGTACATCAATCTGGATTGATGCTACTCCATTGAATACATCATCAACACAACCTATTTATCATTATCAAGATGCAACTAATAATAACTACGTTACATTGTTGAGTGATGGTAAATATAAAGTTACGACAAATGGAAATAATCAGTTAGATGCTGATCCGTTTAATGCTGGATTTACAACAACAGCATATCAAGATTTTAGAAACTGTATGGCGATTAAAGCTAATCGTTTTCATGTGGGTCATAATGGTAGTTTGTCTGAGCAACTTCCAGACACATCTATAACGGTTCCTTTAAATTCTTCTACTAGTAAATATACTGTTAAGTTTTTTCATGGAACAGGATTGACCTCTGGTAGTGGTTGGCTTGGAAACTTTAGGATTTATTCTAATGTTTTGACAGACCTTGAACTACAAAATATTACTTTTAGAAAAAATGATGATGCACAAGAACTTGCTCTTAATGCTGTTCAAGTTGTAGATCAATCTATTTCTACACAAAAACTTGCTAATGAAGCAGTAACAGAATCAAAAATTGGTACAGATGCTGTTACAAATACAAAAATTCTTGATGGTACAATCGAAACAGCACAGATTGCAAACGCACAAATTACAACTGATAAAATTGCTCCTGGAGCAGTTGATGGTACAAAAATACCAGCAGGTGCAATTACATCTGCTCATCTTGGTTTAGATGTTATCGTTGCTGAAGATATTGCTAATAATGCAATCACAGCTGCAGAACTTCAAAACAACGCAGTAACCACAGATAAAATTGCTAATGATGCAGTAGATGGAACTAAGATTGCGTTGGGATCTGATTCTGAAGGCGACATCATGTATAGCAATGGTGCAGATTATGTTCGTCTTGCAAGAGGCTCAAACGGTCAAGTATTAACACTTGCAGCTGGTGTTCCAAGTTGGGCAGATGATTCTACTGATGTTGCTGGTCATGCAGTTGGTGGAGATATGAATGGCACGATTGCTAATATTCAAATCGCAGCAGCCAGAGTAGGAGAAACAGAACTTGCTGATGATGCAGTAACACAAGCTAAGATCAATGCTAACGCAGTTGGTATTGAACAACTTTTTGTTACAGACGGTTCTGCTGGACAACTTCTTTCAACGGACGGTGCTGGTAATCTTTCTTTTATTTCTGATCCAACAAATGTTGGTGCAGCTTCTGTCGGTGGTGATCTTTCTGGTTCTGTTTCAAACGCACAAATTAAAGCTGGTGTAGTCGATACAAATGAACTTGCTGATGATGCAGTAACAGCAGATAAAATTGCTGATGGAGCAGTTAGTGTTTCTTCTATTACAGATGGAACAATCACCGGAGCGAAACTAGTTAATGGTTCAATCACCGGTGATAAACTTGCTAATCATGCTACTAATGATTCACTAAGATCAATCGACACAAATCATATTAAAAATGATGCTATTGATGGAACTAAACTAGTTGATAACGCGATTGGTTCTGAACATATTGCGAACGGAGTAGTAATAGCTAGATGTTTAAATGATAATGCAGTTGAAGAAAACAAAATCGCAAACAATGCAGTTACATCTGGTAAGATAGCTGGACTAGCAGTAGGTAACGCACATCTTACAACTGGTGCTATAACAACATCTAAAATTGCAAACGATCAAGTAACTGAGGATAAAATAGCTGATGGTGCAATTACAAATGATAAAATTGGTGCAGGTGCAATTACATCTGATAAGATAGCACTCGACATCATTGTTGCGGAAGACTTAGCAAACAATAGTGTTACAGCTGCAGAGATTTCTAATAATGCAGTAACTACTGATAAAATCCAAAACAATGCAGTTGATGGTTCTAAAATTGCGATGGGTAGTGATGCTCGTGGTGATATTCTATATTACAACGGTACAGATTATACTCGACTTGCAAAAGGAACACAAGGTCATGTACTTACAATGGGAAATTCAGATCCTGAATGGGCTGCAGATTCTACTAATGTTGGTAATACAGCAGTTGGTGGTGATTTAGCAGGTACTGTTAGTAATGCACAAATTGTTTCTAATTCAGTTGCGGCTTCAGAGATTGCATCAAACGCTGTTAGTATTGACCACTTGAACGTATCAGATGGAACAAACGGTCAAGCATTAATGACTGATGGGCTTGGTAATTTAAGTTTCGGTAATGTTGTTAGTGATCCAGCATTGGGTGGAGCTCTTAGTGGTACAACATCAAATGCATCTATCGCTGCTAATGCAGTTAATGGAACACATCTCGCAATGGGTAGTGATGCTCGTGGTGATGTTCTTTACTACGACGGAACAAATTATGTTCGACTTGGAAAAGGCTCTGCTGGTCAAGTATTGACTCAAGGTGCAAATGATCCAGCTTGGAGTAATCCTGCTGTAAGTCAAAATGATGTTGGTTCATATCCTGTTGGTGGAGATGTATCAGGTACAGTTTCTAATATTACGATTCCTGCTAATTCTATTACATCAGCAATGATTGCACCGGGTGTTATTGTTGCACAAGATATTGCCACAAACGCAGTTAATGGAACACATATTGCTATGGGTTCTGATGCAACCGGTGATACACTTTACTATAATGGAACAGATTATGTTCGACTTCCAAAAGGTACAGCTGGTCAAGTATTAACAATGAACTCTACTGCTTCTGCTCCTGAATGGTCAGCAGATTCTACCAATGTTGGTACTACAGCAGTCGGTGGTGATGTTACAGGTACGGTTTCTAATATTCAAATTCCTGATAATGCAATTACATCTGCTATGTTGGGTGTTGATGTTATCGTTGCTGAAGATATTGCTAACAATGCAATCACAGTCGCTGAACTTTCTGATGATGCAGTTGCAACAGCAAAAATTCAGGATCTTGCAATTACATCTGCTAAGATTGCTGATGATGCAGTTGAAATGACGAAACTGAATGCTTCTGGTACTGCTAGTAATACTACCTTCTTACGAGGTGATGGAGTATGGGCGACACCAGCAGGTATCACATCAGAAAGTGATCCAACAGCTGTAACAATGGCAATCGCACTCGGTTAATCAGAAAGGAAAATAACGAATGAGCAGACAAAAAGTTGTTGACAGTATGATTACTGGAACGGTAAGTTCCAGTAAGTTAGATGGTGCGTTGCCAGCCCTTAACGGTGCAAATCTTACAGGCGTTGGTGATGGTGTATTGAAAGGTGGAAATGATCCAGCCACAGATACAAATCCTGCTGCAGGTGTCGGAGCAGTATGGTTGAATACTTCTTCAGGATCTATGTATATTTGCACCGACGCTACGACAGACGCTAATGTTTGGATTAATGTAGGTGGCGGTAGTGGTGATGTGCAGTTATTTATATTTCAAGGTTCTATCTGGGCGTTCAATGCTGGTGGAAACCCCGGTTCAGGTTGGGGTGGTACACCTACCGATCAAATAAGTAAATTTAGCCTTACCTCAGATGCTAATGGTGTTGATGTAGCAAACTTAACAGATGATCGGCAATCAACAGCAGGATGTTCCTCTGCGACTCATGGTTATACTATGAGTGGTTATCATGCTAATACTGCGCCCGGTGGTGGTGGTTATTTGAATGTAGTAGATAAATTTAGTTTTACAACAGGGACTGACGCCACAGACGTAGGCGATCTATCAGTTCAAAGAGCGTCTATGGCAGCTGCATCATCAGGTAATTATGCTTATGCTAGTGGTGGTGATTCTGCTCCGGGAGATTCCAATGTAATAGATAAGACTAGTACCAGTACAGATGGTAACGCTACCAACGTGGGCGATATTACTGTTGCCAGACAGTATACTGCTGGCCAATCATCATCTTCACATGGTTACATTTCTGGCGGAAGGGCAGGTGGCCCTGCTCGAAACGAAATAGATTATTTCCCTTTTGCTAGTGACACAAACGCTTCCGATGTGGGCGATATGACTAGTCATAGAGATTCAGTAGCTGGCCAATCTTCAACCACACATGGGTTTGTATCTGGTGGTGTTGGTAATAGTAACGTGATTGAAAAATTTAGTTTTGCTTCACTTAACAACGCTACCGATGTGGGCGATTTAACGGTTGGCAGAATGTATTGTACTGGGCAGTCGGGAACTACACATGGTTATACTTCTGGCGGTACTATAAGTAACACATCACTTCAAAATGTTATTGACAAGTTTGCTTACAGTTCAAATAACAACGCTACAGATGTGGGCGATATGGCTGCTGGTAGAAAGGCCACGGCAGGAACACAATACTAAACCATCAACCAATAAATAAAAAAGGATAACAATGAGTACACAAAAAGTTACAGATCCGGTAATAGAAGCAGTATCATCTAGTGTATTAACAGGCGCGTTGCCAGTTCTTGATGGTAGTGCTTTAACAGGAGTAACTGGTTTTGTTAATACTACAAATGCAAATGATCCAGCAACAGATACAAATCCGGGAACAGGAGTTGGAACAGTTTGGGTTAATAGTACCTCTGGTGAAATCTTTATTTGTACCGACGCCACGACAGACGCTAATGTTTGGACTAACGTAGGTGGTGGTAGTGATGATGTAGCACCATTTACATTTCAAGGTCTTACACATGGTTATCATGCAGGTGGATTACTTACTGGTAGTAATTGGACTGCTGTAATAGATAAGTTTGCCTTTGCATCCAACACAACAGCTGCAAGTCATGGTAATTTATCAGAAGCAAGACAAATATCAATGGGAAGTTCATCTGCAACTGATGGTTTTACAGCTGGTGGTAATAATAATTCATGGTCACAACAAACATCCATTGATAAATGGTCTTTTTCATCAAACACAACTTCAGCAGATCATGGTGATTTACGAGTAGCAAATCAAGGAGCTTCTGGTCATTCAACTGGTACACATGGTTATGTTTCAGGTAATGGTGCTTATCCTATGGCCACACCGATTGATAAATATGCTTATTCTGCAAACACTACTTCCTCTGGTCATGGTGATTTAGAAAATATACAATATCATGCTTCTGAACATTCTAGTACAACTGATGGTTTTATTGCTGGTGGTATCAGTCCTTCAAATGGGTCGAACCAATTATGGATTTCAAAATTTTCTTTTGCATCAAACACAACAGCTTCATCACATGGGAATTTACAGTCAGGAAAAGCAAGACATAATCCAACTGGTTGCACATCTACTACACATGGTTATGTTTGTGGTGGATATATTAGTAGTGATTCTGCGGTTATAGAGAAATTTCAAATTTCTTCAAACACAACAGCCAGTACCGTTGGTGATTTAACTGTTGCGAGATATGACGGAGCCGGATCAAGCTCAACTACACATGGATTTGTAAGTGGTGGTAATGGACATAAAAATCAGATTGATAAACTTGATTTTAGTTCAGATGGAAATGCTACCGATCATGGTGATTTATCAGCAGGTAAAGTTGGTGCTTCAGGACATCAAGTCTAAGGAAAAACAAGCAGTATATATATTGTAATATTTAATATTTTATATAGGAGAAGTTTATGAGTGAAGAAGTTGTAAATGAAAAAAGTGCGGAAGAAAAATCAACTGAGTTGGTTGTACGATCTTTCGGAGCAATCGTAGAACATAAATCATCAAATAATAAATAAAAAAGGATAAAGAATGAGCATACAAAAAGTTTCAAAAACTATGATAGATAGTTTATCTTCCAGTAAATTAACTGGAGCTTTACCTGCACTTGATGGTTCAGCATTAACTAATGTTTCTTCAGCCACAAAATCTGCTGTTGATCCTGCTATTGATAGTAATAAATCATTAGGAACAATCTGGGTCAATACTACTTCAGGAAATGTTTATTCTTGTACCGACGCTACGACAGGCAGTAATGTTTGGACTAACGTAGGAGCTGGAGAAGGACAGATACCTGAACTATATGTTTATCAAGGTACTATTTCTGGTTATGCTTCTGGTGGTATTGGTCGTACAAGAACAATAGATAAATTCAGTCTTGTTACAGCAACTGCAAACGCAACGGACGTAGGTGATTTATCGGATGATTATGAAAATGCTGCCGGTATATCAGGTAAGACTCATGGTTATATAGCTTGTGGAGTTAAAACACCAAATGTTTATTTAAAACGAGTTGATAAATTTAGTTTTGCTTCAGATGGTGATGGTTCTAATATTTGTGATATGCACACAGAAATAAATGCTTGTTGTGGTAGTGGTGGTGATACACATGGTTACGTTTCTGGTGGTCATGGTGCCGGAGCTTCTGCACAAACTAACCAGATACAAAAATTTAATATTTCTACGGAAGCTACGGGTACAGATGTTGGTGATCTTACAGAAGCAAGATATTATGTTTCTTCATCACAAAGCGAAACTCATGGTTTTACTAATGGTGGTTATTCAGGTGGACATAAAAATACGATTGATAAATTTACTTATGCTTCAGATGATAACGCTACAGACCATGGCGATGTTTCAACTGCTCGTGGATTATCATTTGGTTGTTCTTCAACCACACATGGCTATCATGCTGGAGGATATATAAACTATCAAATGATTGATAAATATTCTTTTGCATCAAATACTACTGGAACAAATATAGGTAATTTAACAAGAAGTGGACAAATGAATGGAGGTTCATCATCAACAACTCATGGTTACGGTGCTGGAGGTTATAGTGGTGGTAATACAAATACTATTGATCGGTGGAGTTTTTCATCAGATGGAAGCGCTGTTGATGTAGGCGATTTAACAGTAGCTTGTAGATATAATGCTGGACAACAAACATAAACCATCAAACAATAAATAAAAAAAGGATTTAACATGGCATATTTAGGTAAAGACGTAGTAGGGATAATGTCCTACAGTAGAGCAAAGGATACCATGACGGGTGATGGTTCTACGACTACACTAACATTATCAAGAGATCCTGGTACACAAAATAATGTTGAAATATATATGGATGGTGTATTACAGACGCCAGGTGTAGAATATACATTATCTGGTAAAGTTGTTACATTTACGACAGCTCCAGAAACAGGATTGAATGTAGTTGCGTTAAGTGGAACTGAAACTGAAATTCTGGAGCCAGCAGATAATAGTGTTGTTGCTTCACATCTTGTTGGTGGTTTAACTTTAACAGAAGCTAAAATTGGTGGAACTATATCATCAAGTAAACTTAGTGGTGCGTTACCTGCACTTGATGGTTCTGCTTTGACTAATATGCCTAGTGGAATTAACGTAAAGAGTGCTTCTAATCCAGCAGAAAATACAAATCATGCTAATGGTGTTGGCACAACATGGATTAATACTACTACAGGAGAAATGTTTGTTTGTACTGACGCTACAACAGACGCCAATGTTTGGTTTAATGTAGGAGCTGGTAGTGGTGATGTTCAACCAATCCTACAGAGTCAAGGAGCTACAACTGGTTGGGTTTCTGGTGGTAGAGTAAGTAGTGGCCCTCCACATTCTGACCAGAATCAACATTTTCCGTTTGCTACAGAAACAAATGCTACGGATGTTTCTAATTTAACAACTATAAGAACTTATCCAGCTGGTGCTTCATCTCGTACGCATGGTTATTGTTCTGGTTCGTCACAGAACGACAATACGATTGATAAATTTCAGTTTGGCACAACAAATAATAGTACAAGTGTTGGAACTTTAGCCGTAGGACTTCATGCTGCAGCTGGTGGAGAATCAACAACTCATGGATATGTATTTGGTGGAACTACTTCAGGGTCAACAGGTAATAACCTTGATACAATTCAAAAGTTTTCATTTGCATCAGATGGAAATGCTACTGATACTACTGCTGATCTTACGCAGGTTTCAGCATATGTGGATGGTTCGTCATCAGCAACTCATGGATATAGGCATGGTGGACAAAATATCCCAAGTGCTGTTGTAAATACAATCGACAAGTTTCCTTTTGCTTCAAGTGCAAACGCCACGGATGTAGGCGATTTAACAGCAGCCAGACTTCCATATAAATCTACTTGTAATTCAACAACGCATGGTTATACTATGGGTGGTTGGGCATCGCCTTATGCTGGTGGTGTTATTGATAAGTTTTCTTATGCGACAGATGGAAACGCTACGGATGTAGGCGACTTATCACCTGTAAATCATGGAGCATCGGGTGTATCAGGAACAAATCATGGTTATTCTTGTGGTGGAAGGAATCAACCAGAAAATGTGTGGTATAATCAGATACAAAGATTTAGTTACAGCAGTGATGGCAATGCAACAGATTCGGCTGATTTGGCAAATTCTCCGTATGCTGGAACTGGTAATCAAGTATAAATCATCAAACAATAAATAAAATATTAAATAGTAGTTCTTGAGTCGTATAAATAATAATAACAATAACTTTTTAAAAAGGAATTAAAACATGAAAATTGTAGAATATAAACTCCACGGAAATCCAAATGGCAAAGGTATGGTAACACCTGGATTTATTCAAAATGGTGGATATTATCGTAATCCTGACGATTATACAATGTTAGGTTTTGTTGATGATCCTGCTGAATATTATCTTCCTGATACATTGGTTTATTTAACATTAGCAGAAGCTAAAGCTCGTCAACTTGCTATCCATGCTAAATATCCTATGCAAAAACCCCCTACACCTGGCACACCTGGCGAATCCATGGAAGAAATGACAAATGAAGATGTTGAAGCATCTATGGACGCTTGGCATACATACCATAACGGTTAATAATTTATAAATAATACAAGCTTAGGAGATAGCAATGAGGAAAGAGTTTTTATTGAGAGGATTGAAAGGCGAGCTTGATATGTTAGATCAACTCCAATTTATGACTGAAAAAGATGTTGATACTAAAAAACTGAGATGGTGTATAGCTAATGAAGAATATGATATAAATCCTTTTGGCAAGCTGATAAAAATTCCAGCTAGATTTCACGCAAGAGGACACATCATAGCACATAAAAAATATTATCACGGATTCTTTATGAACTTGAAATGTACTGAGGAGTTCTATAATAAATATAAACCTGCTTTAGATAAATACATTTGTACTGAGGATCATATTAATCGTGATTATCAACCAAGCTGGATGTAATTATCTAAATAACATGATTTTTTTATGGCGAATATTATAAAAATAAAAAGAAGCGAAACAACTAATACTGTTCCTACTACTAGTGATATAGCAGTAGGTGAGATTTGCATGAACATCGCAGATCAAAAATTATATACAAGAAAATCAGATGATTCGATTGTTACAGTATCAGATGCTATTGTTGGTAAGACTGAATTAGAATTAGTATCAACAGATACTAGTGCTACAGAAGGGCCTACTTTACATCTTCATCGCAATTCGTTTTCTCCATTTGACTCCGATGCTATTGGAGATATAAAATTTCATGGAGAAAATGATGGAAGTGATAAAGTTGTTTTTGCTAAAATCGTAGGTAAGATAGCAGATGCTACTGCTTCTACTGAAGATGGTATTGTAGAAATTCATGTTCAAGAAGCTGGTTCTAGTAATGCTGTTATACAAATCAAAGGTGATGGTATTCATATTATGTCAGGAAAACAAATTACTTTTGGTGATGGAACAACAATGTCAACAGCACCAACTTTAACGGAGACTGATCCAACAGCAGTAACAATGGCAATCGCATTAGGATAATAATATGGCTTCAACAAAATGGAATCAAGATTTAAATGCTGGTGAAAATTGGTGGGCCGATTTTAATTTAAAATCTGGTGATGGTAGTACGAATCGAAATATAACAGATCATACTCTTGCCAGTCAAATAAAAAGGCATTATAAGTCTGTTAGTACAAAAGCAGATTTTAGAATTAAAGTTGTAGATGCTACTCAAGGAAATATTCAAATGTATCTAACAGCAGCCCAAACATCTTCACTTAAATTTGGAAAATGGGTTTATGATGTTGAGTTGACCGATAGAAGAGGATCAAAGATTACTATTGCAGGGGATGGTAGTGGTGCTAAAGCAGTAGCAACAGTAGCTACTGATGGTTCAATTTCAGCAATTACAATTACAAATGGTGGTTCAGGATATACAGAAGCACCAACTGTAACAGTTGAAGATGATAGACCAAATATTCCTGCTGGTGATGTACGAGGTTCTGGTGCAACAGCAACAGCAACAATAACAGATGGTGTAGTAACTGCTATAACAGTTACAGCTGGTGGTATTAATTTTGTTGCACAACCAGTAGAAAGAGTTATTGATGGTATCATAACAATTAGACCGGAGGTAACAGTAATCTAATGGCAATACAAGTTAATTTTAATAGTGGTAATCCAGTATTTTCTCCAGCCGCAACACAGGCCGGAGGTATAGTAGGTGAAACACCTCCATTGGTAGATTTATCCGATGTTAATAAAGCTGGATTAAACGACAATGACGTTTTAGTTTTTGATGCCGCAACTGGCGAATTTAAACCGATAGATATAGAAGTTATTAACGATAATGATGGTGGAGTATTTTAAAAGATTTCTTGGTGGGTTTAACCGATACAATGAACTTGTAGGAAATGAGATATATATGAATGATGAACACAATGTTATAATTGATAAACCTAACAAAAACATTTATAAGGAAAAAATAAATGGCTAATACAATACAAATAAAACGATCTGCTGGTAATGTAGCTCCAGGCGCAGCTGATTTAGCAAAAGGTGAATTGGCATGGGTGGATCATGGTACAGGTGGTGGAGATGGTATACTTTATATTGGTGATATGACAGCAGCTGGTGCAGTTACGCGAATAATTGGTGGTACAGCTGGTTCTGATTATATTTCTACTATTCTTACTAATACAGCATTGACTGGTGTACCAACTGCTCCTACAGCAGCTAATGGTACAAGCACAACTCAGTTGGCAACAACTGCATATGTGCAAAATTCAATAACAGCTAACCAGAATCCAATTTCTCAAGCAGGTGATACAAATATTAGTGGAACACAATCTGCTGGTCATGTATTGGTTTGGGATGGCGTTGATAGTTGGGATGATAAAGGCCTAAGTGGCGACGTTACTATGGATAAAGATGGTGTTACAACTGTTAATAGTGTTGCAGCTAACTCTGTTCAGTTGGGTACAGACACAACTGGTAACTACATTTCTACGATTACAGGTACAGCTAATGAAATTGAAGTATCTGCTAATGGTGTTGAGCAAGCTGCTGTAACAATCGGTTTGCCTGATGATGTTACTATTACTGGTAACTTGACTGTTAATGGTACAACCACAACAGTTGACTCAACTGTTGTTACAGTTGCTGATCCAATCTTTACATTAGGTGCTAACTTAGCTGATAGTAAAGATCGTGGTGTCGCAATGAAATATGGTGCAGCTGCAAAATTCTCTTGGATGGGTATGGATGATGATGATAAAAAATTCAAGTTTATTGAAGATGCATCTAATAATGGTGAAGTAATAAGTGGTGATCTTGGTAATGCTGCTTTCGGTGAAATTGATGGTACATTAAAAACAGCATCTCAACCTCACATTACTGGTTTAGGTACAATCTCTGCTGGTACATGGAATGGTGATATTATCGACGCTGCTCGTGGTGGTTTCGGTATCGACACTTCTGGTTCTACTGGTGTTGCTTCTGTAAACAACGGAACATGGTCTGTTGCTTCTGAAACGCCTGTCGAACTTGGTGGTACTGGCCTCCAATCTGTTGCTGCTAATGCAATTTTGGTTGGTGCTAATACAGCTGATATGACAGTATTAACGATTGGTTCTGCTGGCCAGAAATTATCTGTTAGTTCTGGTGGAGCTCCGGAATGGTCTGATTCTGTTGATGGTGGTACTTTCTAAATTAGTTTTTAGAAATGCCGACATAGTAGTTTAAAG
>TARA_B100000686_G_scaffold149590_1_pt1 | contig 47211 bp, 41 predicted proteins | sample TARA_B100000686 | Tara Oceans TARA_B100000686 (sample SAMEA2622733) | marine metagenome | biome: marine biome (ENVO:00000447); feature: marine epipelagic mixed layer (ENVO:xxxxxxxxx); material: "saline water (ENVO:00002010), including plankton (ENVO:xxxxxxxx)" | depth 150 m
CAAGAACAAGCGGAAAAAGAAGCTCAAGAACAAGCGGAGAAAGAAGCGGCTGAAGAAGAAAAGGTTGAAAAAAAAGTTCAAGAAGAAAAAACTACTAAAGAAGAAGCAGAAGATTATGTATTTAAAAGTTGGTTTTCTAGACTAGGAATAGGACTTTCAAAGACTTCTTCCATATTAAGTTCAGGAATAGCTAAAGCTTTAACTTCCAAGCGCTTAGATACAGAGGCATTGCAACAAATAGAGGAAAATTTAATTTTAGCTGATGTGGGAGTGTCAGCTGCTGAAGATTTGGTATCAAGATTAAAAAATGAAAAATTTGAAGATATTGATGAAACAATTATTAAAGAAAAAATGGCTGAAATTATTGCTGAAAATATCTCACCCATGTCTAAACCTTTAATAATAGAAAATTCTAATATTCCACAAGTTATATTATTTTCTGGTGTAAATGGTGCAGGCAAAACAACAACAATAGCTAAAATCGCATCTAAGGAAATTAATAAAGGTAAAAAAGTTATTATAGCGGCAGCTGACACTTTTAGAGCTGCGGCTGTAGAACAATTAGATATTTGGTCTAAAAGAGTAGGAGCAGAATTAATTTCTGGACCTGAAGGAAGTGACCCAGCTGGAATTGCTTTTAAAGCTTATGATAGAGCATTAGAGACCAAAGCAGATATAATTTTAATAGATACTGCAGGAAGGTTACAAACTCAAATTGATTTAATGGAACAGTTAAAGAAAATTTATAGAGTAATAAATAAAAAAGATGAAAATGCACCCCAGCATAGAATCTTAATAGTTGATGCTACTGCAGGACAAAATGTTCTAAATCAAATTGTTGCTTTTCGTGAAACTATAGATATAAATGGAATAATAATAACCAAATTAGATACAAGCTCAAAAGGTGGAATAATAGTTTCAATCAGTAATAAACATAAAATACCTATCCATGCTATAGGAGTAGGAGAAAAGCAAGAAGATCTTAATATCTTTGAGGCAGAACCATATGCACGAGCTATGTTAGGATTAGAAATAGAAGAAGATTAGGAATAAAATTGAAACCCTTATTAAAATTAGTAACAGAAGTTGGACCACTCGCAATATTTTTTATAGGCAATGCTAAATATGGAATATTTTATGCCACAGGTGCTTTTATGGTGGCTACTGCTTTAGTTGTACCTATATCTTGGAAAATGGAAGGAAAAATTCCCATTATGCCTCTAGTAATAGGCATATTTGTAATTTTTTTTGGATCTTTAACTTTACTCCTTCAAGATGAAACATTTATCAAACTCAAGCCTACAATTGTAAATTTAGTATTCGCTAGTGCATTAATAATTTGTAGAACGGTGTTTAACATAAATTTATTAAAAATAGTCTTTGATAGAGCCTTTAATTTGACTGAGAGAGGATGGAGACTATTAAATATAAGATGGTCATTATTTTTTATATTTTTAGCTATACTTAATGAATATGTATGGCGAAATTATTCAACTGATGTTTGGGTAAGTTTCAAATTATTTGGAATAATGCCTATTACTATAATATGGGCTATCGCTCAGATGCCCTTAGTAATGAAAGAAACTATAAAAGAAGAATAATTTTTATAACTTTTTAAACGGACTAATTAATAAAAATAATAAACTTTTTTCAGTTACTTTATTAAATTCCAATAAACCTGTAATAAACTTTACATTTGAATTTGGGGACTGAATATATGTTCCAAAAATTTTATCCCATATAGAAAAATTAAATCCAAAATTCGAATTTGTCTCTTTTTCCATAATCGAATGATGAATTCTATGCATATTAGGAGTGACTATAATTTTTCTTAAAATTATATCAAAATACTTCGGAATTATAATATTTGAATGATTGAATATAGATGAAGCATTAAGAACAACCTCAAAAATTATTAATAATCCTACTGCTGGTCCTATTAAAACTACTAAAAATATTTTATATAGCATCGAAATTAATATTTCTCCTGGATGAAACCTTATGCCAGTGGAAAAATCTACTTCCTCATCACTATGATGTACTTTGTGAAACCTCCATAAAAATTTTATTTTATGAAATAATAAATGTTGTAACCATATTCCAAAATCAAGAAGAACAAATGAAATTATTAATTCAATAAAAATAGGTAAATTTAAAATATTAAATAAGCCAATATTATATTCCATACAAATAACAGAAAAACCTACAGCTAAAATTGGAAAAATTAGTCTTAATAGTATGGTGTCAATTAATACCAGAGATAAATTCACAAACCAACGCTTATAAGAACCCTTATTTCTTTTAAAAATTGGAAAAAAAAATTCAAATACATAAAAAAAAATTAAAAAACCTATAAAACATAATAACCTTATATTATTCTCATTATTAACAATAAAATCCATATACATATCCCTCATATATATATATATAAGGTTTTTTATTTTAAATAAAATATATTAAAAATATGTTACATTAATAAATATAATTAATTGAAAGATAAATTTATTATATGAATATAAATACAGAAATAGCAAATAAATCAAATGCTTGGCCTTTTAAAGAAGCTCAAAGATTACTAAAGGCCATAAATAATAAAACACCTAAAAAAGGATATGTTTTATTTGAGACTGGATATGGGCCATCAGGCTTACCACATATTGGAACCTTTGGAGAAGTAGCAAGAACTATTTTTGTAAAAAATGCATTTAATATTATTTCTAAAATTCCTAGCAAACTTATTGCTTTTTCAGATGATATGGATGGCTTAAGAAAAATTCCTGACAATGTTCCTAATCAAAAAATGCTATCAATGCATTTAGATATGCCTTTAAGCAAAATTCCTGATCCTTTTGAAAAATATAACAGCTTTGCTGAACATAATAATGAAAAACTTAAATCTTTTTTAAATAAATTTAATTTTAAATATGAATTTAAATCCTCAACCGAAAGCTACCTAAATGGAGATTTTGATGAAACATTATTAAAAATACTTAATAATTATAATGAAATTATGGATATAATTATACCAACTTTAGGTAAAGAAAGAAGAAACACTTATAGTCCATTTTTACCAATATGTGAAGAAACTAATAAAGTTCTTCAAGTACCTATTAGAAATATAAATTTAGATAATGGAACTATTGAATACACTAATAGCAATAATAAAACAATTATAACTGAAGTTACTTCAGGAAAGTGTAAACTTCAATGGAAAGCAGATTGGGCAATGCGTTGGGCTGCATTAGATGTAAATTATGAAATGAATGGTAAAGATTTAACTCCTTCTTTTGACTTATCTAAAAATATAGTCAAGAAAATTGACGGCAAACCTCCTGTTAATATGGTTTATGAACTATTTTTAGACCAAAATGGTGAAAAAATATCTAAATCAAAAGGAAATGGCTTATCAATAGAAGAATGGCTAAACTATGGGACCAAAGATAGTCTCTCATTATTTATGTATCAAAACCCCCAACGAGCAAAAAAATTATACTTCGATATAATACCCAAAAATGTTGATGAATATACAAAATATATTAATAATTTTGCTACAGAAGATTTAGAAAAAAAATTAAAAAATCCTGCTTGGCATATTCATAACGGAGATATACCTAACCATAACTCAGATATATCTTATTCCATGATGTTAAATTTAGCCTCTGTATGTAATGCCGATTCTCCTGAAACTTTATGGGGATTTATGTCAAAATACTCTAATAATAATGAACTGGACCCTTTGATAAAAAATCTAATTAACAAATCTTTAAATTATTATAAAGATTTTGTAGAACCATACAAAAAATATAGAAAACCTAATAAAAATGAAACTTTAGCATTAGAATCTTTAATTAAAAGATTATCAAAGCTAGAAAATGACAGTCCAGAAGAATTAATTCAAAGTGAAGTATATGAAGTGGGAAAAGAGTTTCAATATACAGAATTACGGGAATGGTTTGCGACACTATATGAAACTCTATTAGGACAAAAACAAGGACCTCGCATAGGAACTTTTATATCAATATATGGTTGTGATAAAACTATTGAACTTATTAAAATGTCTATAAATGGAGAATTAATGAATTAAATTTTTATATATTGATAAAAAATTTCTTTTATTTTGTTTACGGCTAATTTGTCAAAATCTCTCATTATATCATTAATCATCTCTTGAATATAATAATCTTTTTCATTCAAAGAAATATTCTCTGGCAAATCTTTACTTTTAAAAGCTTTTAAATCTAGATAAGCTAATTTTTCAGAATTAGTATCTATAATTTCAATAATAATGAAAATGTCCACCTCTATTTTTATAGCGGCTTTATTAAGAAATATATCTTCAATTTTGTTATTATTATCTATGGGAAAAGCTTTAACATTTGCTTTTTCAATTATAATTTTAATAAAGTTTTCATTATTAAAATTGGGAATAATTCGAGCTTTGATCCATTTACTCATATTTAACTTAACATTATTAAATATTAAATGATCAATATAAGGAGGTTCAATATCCTTATTACTAACATCTTCCACTAATACATTATTAGCATCAAATATAATGCCTTTATATTCTGAAAAATCAATTTCTGAAATAGAAAATTCTTTACTATTAGAACATCCAAATAAAAAAAATAAAAAAAATAAAATTGAAAATATTTTAGCAATCATACTTTTATACTAGTTTCAAATTAATTTATTAGCAATTGTCCAAGATAAAATTGCTTTTTGAATATGTAATCTGTTTTCTGCTTCATCCCATACAACTGATCTACTTCCATCAATTACTTCTGATGTAACTTCTTCTCCTCTATGAGCAGGCAAACAATGCATAAAAATAGCATCTTGCGATGCATTTTTAAATAATTTTTCATCTACTTGATACTTACTAAAAATTTTTTTAGGGTTTTTTAAGCTATTATCTCCCATTGAAACCCAAGTATCTGTCACAATAGCATCTGCATTTTTCACTGCATTTAATGGGTCTTCTGTTATATTAATATTTGCATTTTTAGATTCAGCCCAGCTAATTATATTAGGGTTTGGTAACCTTCCCTTTGGACATGCTATATTAAGTGAAAAATTAAAAATACAAGCTGCATGAATCCAAGAGTTAGCCATGTTATTACCATCACCTATCCAAGCAATTAATCTGTCTTCAATAAGCCCTCTATTTTCTTCAAAAGTCATTATATCTGCCAAAATTTGACAAGGGTGACTCAAATCTGTCAGACCATTTATTACTGGAATATTAGAATGACTTGCCATTTCTAATAAAGTTTCATGTTTAGATGCCCTCATCATTATTCCATCCAAATATCTACCTAAAACTTTAGCAGTATCTTGAATTGTCTCTCCTCTTCCCATTTGCATTGATTTAGAATCCAGATAAATAGCAGAGCCTCCTAATTCTGTCATCGCAACTTCAAAAGAAATTCTAGTTCTAGTAGAAGGTTTTTCAAAAACCATAGCCAATGTTCTTCCAAGCAATGGAGCCCCTTCTAATAGACCTCTTCCTTGATTCTTATAAAATTTAGCAGTATCCAAAAGTTTTCTAGGCACGCCATCTTCTAGAGAATTTATATCGATTAGATTTCTCATTAATTTTTATCCATTTTTATCAATACTTTAGAAATAATATTTACGCAAACTTCAATATGTTCTATTTCAATATTAAGTGGTGGTAATAATCTTAAAATATTATCACCTGCAACAACCGTTAATAAACCTTCATCCCTTAATTTTTCACATAGCTCTATATTATTTTTTTTACACCTAATTCCTAACATTAAACCTTTTCCTCTTATACCTGTTATTATATTAGGGTATGATAAACATAAATCTTCTATTTTTGATTTCAAAACTTTTCCAAGCCTTACTACATTTTTAATAAAGTTAGGATTTGAAACTTCTGACACAACAACCTTAGCTACACTTGCCGCCAAAAAATTACCACCAAAAGTTGAACCATGAGTGCCAGGCGTCATTCCCTCTGCAGCATTTTTTGTAGATATAACCGCTCCTATAGGAAATCCTCCTCCTAATCCTTTAGCAATAGCCATGACATCTGGTTCAATATTTTCCCATTGATGAGCAAATAACTTTCCTGTTCGTCCAATTCCTGTCTGCACTTCATCTAAAGCTAAAAGTATTCCATTATCTGTACACAATTCTCTTAAAATTTTTAAATAATCCTTAGGGGCAACATTGATACCTCCTTCTCCTTGAATAGGTTCTACTAAAATTGCAGCGGTATTATCATTAATCAAGCTTTCTATATCTTTTATTTCTCCATATTGTACTCTAATAAATCCATTTGTATTTACTCCAAAACCAACTCTATGAGCCTCATTGTCTCCAGCTGCTAAAGTACTCAATGTTCTTCCATGAAATGCATTAGTACAAACCAAAATATTATTCTTATTCTCCTTTTTGTTATGATATTGAAATTTTCTGCATAATTTTATAGTTCCCTCTAATGCTTCTGCTCCAGAATTACAAAAAAAGACACTTTCTCCAAACGAGTTTTTACATAGTAAATCTGCCAATTCAATCTGAGGCTGAATTTCATATAAATTAGAAGTATGCCACAATTTTTTGGATTGTTCATTTAGAGCATTTATTAATTTAGGATGAGAATGTCCAAGAGTATTAACAGCTATTCCTGATGCAAAATCTAAATATTTTTTTTCTTCTTTAGTATACAACCATGGCCCATCTCCTTTAACAAAGGAAAGATTAATTCGACCATAAGTAGTCATTATGCTTGACATTTCAAAACCTCATTTAAAAAGCTTAAAAATATAGCAGAAAATTATATAAAAATCTAAAAATAATATATTTTTTACACAAAATGAAAATATTAGGCCTTTAATCTATAACCTTTTTTCAAAATATAAATAGTTAATATAAATAAAATAATATTTAACATAAATAATATTATGCCGCCTAAAATAATATTAGAATCAGAATAACCAATAATTGAATATCTAAACCCATCTATCATATAAAAAAATGGATTAAACTGACTTATTAAGTAAAAAGCTCCTGGCAAACTACTTATTGAATAGAAAGTTCCAGACAAAAGAGACAAAGGTACAACAATAAAATTAGTGATAGCCGCCACATGGTCAAACTTATCAGCAATAATTCCCGTTAATAAACCCAATAACCCCATAATAGAACAAGATATAAATGAAAAATATATTAATAAGAAAGAATCATATATAGTTAAAGGAACAAAAATAACCACTAATAAAGATACAGCAATACCTACTAATAAACCTCTACATATAGCCCCTGCTAGAAATGCCGACGCAAACTCCAACGAAGTTAAAGGAGGTAAAAGCAAATCTATAATATTACCAGCCACTTTAGCACTCAATAAAGAAGAAGAAGAATTTCCAAAAGAATTTTGAATCATGGCCATAACAATTAAACCAGGTGCCAAAAACTCTAAAAAAGGAATATCTTGAATTAAGCGAGTAGCACGACCTAAGGCTAGAGCAAAAACTATTAAAAACAAAAGTGTTGTTAACGCAGGACCCCAGATAGTTTGTAAATGGATTTTTAAAAACCTAGCAACCTCTCTTTTGAATAAAGTATATACACCTATCCAATTTATAGATCTAATACCTTTAGATGAACGTTCTGAAATAAATTTATTTTTTTTCATAATTAGTATATATATATTTTTTATAAGGATTAAAATAAAAATGAATAATACTTTAACAATTTACCATAACCCAAGATGTTCTAAATCCAGGCAAACTCTAAATTTAATTTTAGAAAAAAAAATAAATCCAAAAGTCCATCTATATTTAGAGAATATTCTCTCAAAAAGTCAAATAAAAACATTATTAAAACAACTCGGTAGAAATGCTAAAGAAATTATAAGAAATAAAGAAGAAATATATAAAAAATTATCTTTAAAAAACGCCTCTGATGATGAGATAATTAATGCTATAAGTAAAAACCCCATTCTTTTAGAGAGACCTATAGTTACTAACGGTAAAAAGGCTATAATAGGTAGGCCTCCCGAAAATGTCCTAGCACTATTGTAATATTATTTCTTGCATATTTTGGCCTTTATTAATTGGCCATCCATTAAGTACTTCCTTAGCACTCATGATTTTTTTTCCTGGTCTCTGTAGAGTTAGTATTCTTAATGCATTTTTTTTGCATTTAACTATTAAATTATCGGATATTATCATACCGTATGAATTTTTATCACTATTTAAAACTAATTCTGCACTTATAATTTTAATTATCTCGTCTTTAATCTTACACTTTGCTCCCGGTAAAGGACTTAAAGCATTTATTTGTCTTAAAATTAAGCTAGCATCTTTATTCCATATAATTAGTTGATCATTTTTATTGATTTTATTTGCGTAAGTAACTCCATAATTTTTCTGAAACTTTAAATTAAGAGACCCATTAATATATTCTGAAATTGTATTCACTAATAAATCAGCCCCCTTATTAGCAATTTTATTACTTAAAATAGAAATTGTATCCTCCTCCAATATATCCAATTCTAAAGTAGATAATAGAGGGCCCGTATCTAATCCTTCTGACATTAACATTATACTAATTCCTGTTTTTTTATCTCCAGCCATTATAGCCCTGTGAATTGGAGCAGCCCCTCTCCATCTAGGAAGCAAAGAAGCATGAAGATTTATACAGCCGTATTTTGGAATATCTAAAATATTTTTAGGTAAAATATGTCCGTAAGCCACTACTACAATTAAATCTAATTCTATACCATTTAAAAAAATTTCTATTTCTTCACCTTTCAAACTTTTTGGATACATAATTTTTATTCCCATATTTTCAGCTTCAATGTGAATAGGTTGTTTAACTATTTTTTTTCCTCTATTTGCTGGTTTAGGCTCTTGAGTAAACACTACTGATACCTCAAAACCAAAACTTACTAATTTTTTTAAGCTTGGTACTGAAAATAATGGACTTCCCATAAAACATACTTTTAATTTATTTTTCATTTATTATTTCTACTTTTTTTTTATATTTTTGCATTTTCTTTAATACCATTTGACGTTTTAACCTGGAAATATATTCCACAAACAAAGTTCCTGATAAATGATCTATTTCGTGTTGAATACAGACTGATTCAAATCCCTTAAATTTTTCAATTCTTTCTTTTCCATTTATATCAATATAGTTTACCTCAACTATATCTGGCCTACTGATCTCTATATAATGTCCTGGAAAAGAAAGGCAACCTTCTTCATATAACTTAATATCTTTTGAAAAAGATTTGATTCTAGGGTTTATTAAAACTTTAGGTTGATTCTTTTCATCTTTATTAGAACAGTCTATCACTAAAATTTGAAGTGAATAGTTTACTTGAGGAGCTGCTAACCCGACTCCGTTATATTTATACATAGTATCATACATATCATGTATTAATTTTATTGTAATTTTATCAATATTTATAATTTTTTCTGCCGTTTTCTTTAATATAGGATCTGGTGCAAAAACTAAATCTAGTGAACTCATATCTTACCTTAATAATAATTATATTGAATTTATATCTATCCATTTATAAATTAAATAAATACATTATAGAAAAATTTAAATAAACTAAATTATATAATAAGAAAAGGTAAACCATATCATGGAAATAAACGTATTCATTATATTGGCAACAACAATAGTTTGTTTATTAATTTTTAGTTTAATTTTATATATGATTCATAAAAAAGGTTATGAACTATTTGAAGAAAAAGCAAAGAACAATAAAATTTTAAATGAAACTGAGTCTGAACAGAGAGAAAGAAGAATATCAGCACTTATAGATCCTATAGCACAAGAACTAAAAAAATTACAAAATAATGTAAATGACATTGAAAAAAATAGAATAGAATCATATGGACGATTATCTGAACAAGTTGATATATTAGCAAATGGCACTAAACAATTAGAGCAAGCTCTTAGATCCCCTACTACAAGAGGACAATGGGGAGAAGTTCAACTACAAAAAGTTCTAGAATTGTCCGGTATGACAGAACATATTGATTTTAATACTCAAAAAGGAATACAAGATACATCTATGAGACCCGATGCGATAATTCATTTGCCAGGAAACAGATCATTAGCCATAGATTCAAAAGCTCCTCTAAATTCTTATATAGAAGCAACCGAAGCAAAAACAGAAAAAGAAAAAAATGAATATTTGGAAAAACATGCTAAAAACATTAAACAAACAGCAAAATTACTAGGTCAAAAGGAATACCAAAAAACATTAAAAGGAAATTTTGACTTTGTAATAATGTTTATTCCTGGAGATCATTTTTTTTCTGCTGCTATTAAATTAGATCCAGAAATTTTTGAAAATGCACTTAAAAATAAAGTTTTAATTTGTACTCCAACAACTTTAATAGCTCTTCTTAAAGGTGTTTCCTATAACTGGCAACAAGAGAAGCTAGCTAAAAATGTGGAAGAAATTGCTATTCATTCAAAAGAATTACAAAATAGAGTTTTAATATTTTTTGATTACATGGACGGAATCAAAAAAGGTCTAGAAACAGCAAGTGAACAGTATAATAAAGCAGTTGGATCAATTGAAAGCAGAGTAATACCACAAATATCTAAAATATCGAAACTTGGCGCTATGAATGATAAAAATATTGAAAAACCACCGTCCAAAACGGAATTAAATATAAGAGAGAAAAAAACTAAATAATAATACTAATTATTAATTATTTTTCTAGAATTTAAAGCTGCTCCAATTGTTCCATCATCCAAATAATCTAACTCTCCTCCAATTGGAATGCCTTGTGCTAATCTTGATATAATAATATCGAGTCCTTCAAGTAAATCACTAATATAATAGCTAGTAGTTTGTCCGGCTAAAGTTGCAGAAGTAGCTAATATAACTTCTTTTATATTATTAGATTTAATAGTTTTTATAAGCTTTTTAATATTTAAATCTTCAGGATTTACCCCATCAATAGCACTTAATACACCTCCTAATACATGATAAAGGCCTTTATAGGAGCTTGTACGTTCTAAAGCCCATAAATCAGATATATCTTCAACAACACATATAATATTCTTATCTCTACTATCATCTAAACATATTTTACATGTTTCAGATGTATCTAAATTACCACAAATCTTGCATATTCTAATGTTTTGCGCAGCTTCTATAAGTTTATTAGCTAATGGTAACATCAACTTTTCTGGATTTTTAATAAGACTTAGTACACCTCTTCTAGCAGACCTAGGACCTAATCCTGGAATTTTAGCCATTAAACTTATTAAATTATTGATTTCATTATTATCCATAATTATAAAAATGACTTCATATCAAAGGGTAGAGCCATACCACCAGTAATTTTAATTATTTCAGCATCATAAAATTTATCAGCCTCTACTTTAGCGTTATTGTATGCTTCTAATATTATTTTTTCTATATATTCTTGGTCTCTATAATCTTTAGAAATATCTATATCTAATAAAATTCCCTTACCGGAAATTTTAACTTTAATAATATTATTTGAATCTTGTCCAAAAAAAGTTGCTTGTTCAACAGAATCTTTAAAATCCTTTATTTTTGACTTCATCTCTTTCATTTGCTTTAACATATCAAACATATCACATATCCTTTTTATCTTTATAAGCCTCTTTATTTACTTCTAAAATTTCTGCTTCAGGAAACTCGTTTAAAAAAGATTTTACTAACCTATCCTGTTTAACATTTTCAATTAATTTTTTTTCCTCCAAATTATTCTTTTCAGTTACAGAAAAATTATCTGCATCATCTTCCAAAACTTGAATAATCCATTTATTAGAAGTTAAATCAGAAAGTTCTTTTCTAATTTTTGCTAATAAATCTAATTTCTTTTTATTAACAAAAGATAATTTAATGTTTAACGGCTTATAATCTACTATTTTAACCTGGTCTACCAAAAAGGTGTATAAAGACATAGCCTTTTTATCCTTAACATAGTTAAGTAATTCATCAAATGTTCCAAACATTTTATTAACATCTAGGGATCCAATTTTATTATCTTTTAATTCTTTATCTAACGTTTTGTCTTTAAGTTTCTCATAATCCAACTGTTTATCTATTATTTTATCTTTAACCTCTATGTCTCTCATTTCTTTTGGTTTATCTGAATTCACTTTTTTTTTTAAATCTGATTTTTCAATTAGCGTCTTTAAATCGGGCAAATCGGCTGCATAGGTAATTCTTATCAAAATCATTTCACAAGCTTCTTTTACAGAAAAAGATTTTTGCATTTCTTCATTACCTTTAAGTAAAAGTTGCCAACATCTTGCAATTGCAGGAATATTAGTTAATTTAGCACTTTCTAATGCTCTTTTTGATTCAAATTCTGACATAACTTGAGAAGTATTTAAGGAAGGAACAGCTTTCGCTCTCGCAACACTATGACTAATTTCTAATAGCTCTTCAACTATTAAAACTGGATCTGAACCAGAGTTTAACAAATCATCATAAAAATTCATAACCGATAAAATATCGCCCTGTAATAATTTATCAAACAAGTCCCATACTACCGATTTATCAGACAATCCTAACATAGCCTTTATAGTGCCTTCATTTATTTCACCATTATTCATACTTATAGCTTGATCCAATAAACTGAGAGAATCCCTTACACTTCCATCACTATACCTTGCCAATAAATTTAAAGAATTTGTATCAATAGATACCTTTTCTTTTTTACAAATCAATTTTAAAAGTTTAATTAATTCAGAAACTGCAACTCTTCTCAAATCAAATTTTTGACATCTAGATAAAACTGTAACTGGAATCTTTCTTATTTCGGTAGTACAAAATATAAATTTTACATGCTCTGGTGGTTCTTCAAGAGTCTTCAACAATGCATTAAATGCTTGAGCAGATAACATATGAACTTCATCAATAATATAAATTTTATATCTACCTTCTACGGGCTTATATCTTACACCTTCTGTCAATTCTCTAATATCATCTACCCCAGTATGAGAAGCAGCATCAATTTCAATAATATCTACATGTCTATCATTTTTTGCAGAAATACATGAATTGCACTCGCCACATGGCGAAATAGTAGGAGTGTCGTTCTTTATACAATTTAAACCTCTTGATACTATTCTTGCTGCAGTAGTTTTCCCAACTCCTCTTACTCCTGTAAATAAAAAAGCATGAGCAATACGATTCAAACTAAAAGCATTACTCAAAATCTTAACCATAGAATCCTGACCTATTAAATCTTCGAATGTTCTAGGTCTATATTTTCGTGCTAAAACTTTATACTGTATCTTTGTATCTAAATCTTTTTTTTCTTCATTTAAAGATAAATTATTAACCAAAACCAAATCTTTCAAAAACATTAAATTCTAAAAGCAGGAGACCGAAACAACCCATATCATAATCGCTACGGCTGCTTCTTTTCAGACCTGACCGAGTTCACAAAAAGACATGTCCATCGCGATCTCCCAAGATCATTATAAACATTTATCTAATTAGATCCAATAAAGTTGTCAAAAATTAATATGAACTTGATTGCTAATAATAATAAAATTTTATATTCTTAATTTTTATCTAAGGTTTATTATGAATAATAACAAAAATACATATATCAATAATATAGATAAAGCCTCAAAACTAAGAGAAACTAACATTTTAAAACATAAAAACTTTAGTGTTAATAAAATAAGACTAATACTTACATTTAAAGATAAATTTCCTATAAAAAATACCGATAAATTACCTTACAGTGCTTATTGGATAAGTGGAAAAAAAGCTGAAAAAATTATGATAAATTCTGATTCTGTAATTTTTTTAGGATTACTTAATAATAATTTTTATTTCTCTATCTCAATGGAAAAACACTATTTTCCTAAAAACTTATATTTTGATCTAAGAACTTTAAATCCTTTACTTAATGATAAAGATTTAAGATTCTTAACCACTTCACGTGGTTTAAGTTATTGGCATAATAAAAATAAATTCTGTGGAATATGTGGGTATAAAACCAAAATGATTGATTATGGCCATACAAGATTATGTGATAATGAAATATGTAAAAACAAAAATTTTCCTAGATTAGATCCAGCAGTAATTATGCTAATAACCTATAAAGATTATTGCTTATTAGGAAGACAAAAGGTTTGGCCCATTGGTATGCACTCCACCTTAGCTGGCTTCGTTGAACATGGAGAAACAATAGAAGAAGCAGTTATAAGGGAAACTTATGAAGAAACAGGTGTTAAAATAAAAAACATAAAATATAAATATTCACAACCTTGGCCCTTTCCTTCTTCATTAATGCTAGGATTCCAAGCAGAAGCTAAAAGTAAAAATCTTAAAATAGATTACTATGAATTAGAAAAAGCGGACTGGTTCTCAAAAAAGTTTATATTATCTAGCCCAGAAAACGATAAGTTTAAATTACCTGGAAAAATATCTATTGCACGAAGGTTAATTATAGATTGGCTAAACAATTAATATACTATATTTGTCTTTCTTTAGCACCTTTATATACACCTAAAATTCTTACTTCTTTAGAAAAAAAACCCAGTTCTTCAAGGGCAAGCCTCACCTTTTTATCAGAGGGATGTCCATAAATATCAATATAAAACTGTGCAGATGTAAAAGAATCATCTAACATATAGCTTTCCAATTTCACAATATTAACTCTATTAGTTGCAAACCCGCCTAAAGCTTTATAAAGAGCTGCTGGTATATTTCTCAAGCTAAAAATACAACTAGTAAGAATCAAACCATCATCTGGATTAGGATCATTAGAATCTAAACTTAGAATAACAAAACGAGTTACATTATTCTTAGAATCTTGAATATTATTTGAAAGAATTTTAAGTCCATTTATTTCACCCGCTAAACTTGAAGCTATTGCTGCACACTTTACATCATTTTTTTTCATTACATAAGCCGCAGATCCAGCTGTATCACCCATAACAACAGGATTTAAACCATGTTTATTAATAAAATTTCTACATTGAGATAAAGCTTGTACATGACTACAGACAGAGACAAGATTTTCAATACTTGATCCTTCTAATCCTAATAATTGGTGATTAACTTTATAAAAATATTCACTAACAATATGAAGCGATGAATCTTTTAATAAATTATGAATATCCGCCACTCTACCAGCCCTAGAATTTTCAATTGGAATCATAGCATATTTAGCTGAACCCTGAATAACAGCATCAAAAGCATCTTCAAAGTTCTCACAAGGAAAAGTTTTCATTGAAGGTAAAAATTCCCTACAGGCCATTTCAGAGTATGCTCCTGATTGTCCTTGAAAGGCTACTATATTAATATTATCTTCATTCAATTTTTTACTCCAAATAAATTTTACCCATGTTTGTTAATATAATCACTAGCCTTTTGGTAGTCTAAGAAATTATCTACACCAATTGGAACTTCATCAATTTTTCCAACAAAAATATTCATTCCTGCCTCTAATGCTCTTAATTGTTCTAAACTTTCTAATAATTCTAATTTGCTTTGCTTTAAATTTACAAAAGTTTTTAAAGTTTCCCTTTTATAACAATATAAACCCACATGATGAAATAAAGGTCCAGAACCAAATGGTATCCTTGACCTAGAAAAATATAAAGCCTTACCACCCTTTTTATCAGAATAGTTAGAAAATACCACCTTTACTACATTGGTATCAATTTCTTCTTCTTTATCTATTATTTTTGCAGCAAGAGTAGCAATTTCACAATCTAAATTAGTTTTGAAATATAATAACTTTTTAAGCATACTTTTAGATACAGTAGGCATATCTCCTTGTAAATTTATTATATTACTAATATTTTTTTTAGGATCTACTTTTTCTAAAGCTTCAAAAATTCTATCAGAACCTGATTTATGTTTCTTACTAGTCATTATAACATCAATTTTATATTTTTTAGCTATATCATACACCTCAGAATCACAACAAGCTATGACCACATCCCCTAATCCAGAAGAAATAGCTATCTTTGCTATACGAATAACCATAGGCATTCCATTAAATTTTAATAAAGGTTTTCCTGGAAGCCTTGTTGAATCCATTCTACAGGGTATTGCTATCAATGTATTACTCATAAAATATTTAATAATCCTTCATAAATTTAATATTATACTTGATAAATTTTTATTAATAACATATTTCAAACAAGATACTAAATTACTAATATTAGTATATATAATTAAAAGAGGTAGAACAAAAATTATGTCTAGTTTTGAAATAAATAAAATTATGGGTGCAATATTCTCTGTAACTTTATTAATACTAGTTATTAATAATATTACAACCGCATTATATAATGAAGAAGACACCCCTATAGAAATAAAAACAAATTCAATTGAAAAAAATTTAATACAAAAAAACGTTGAACAAATCGTTGAAATAAATATAGAAGAAAGACTGGTTAATGCTGATATAAATCAAGGACTTAAAATAATAAAAAAATGTATAGCCTGCCATACATTTACAAAGGATGGAAAAAATAAATTAGGACCAAATCTATATAATATTACATCCAGAAAAATTGCTTCAATACAAGGGTTTAAATATTCAAATTCATTGGATGAAAAAAATGATATTTGGAGCAATGAAAATTTAGATAAATTTTTAACAAACCCCAAAAAATGGGCTCCAGGAACAAAAATGATCTTTATAGGAATAAAAAACCCTCAAGATAGAGCAAATTTAATAAAATATTTGCAAAGTATTAAATAAATATGTTTTCTAAAACAAATATTTTTCTTATATTTTTAATCACTTTAATTATTTTTATATTAATCAAAATCACTTTTTCTCAAGATTACGAAAATAAAATACATGCCATCTCAGTTTTTGGAGATATAAAATATAATAAAAATTTCAAGCATTTCAATTACGTAAATCCCATAGCTCCTAAAGGGGGAAAAATTAAACTTGCAGAAAGAGGAACATTTGATTCTTTAAATCAATTTATTCTTAAAGGATTACCCGCCGTTGGATTAGATTATATTTATGAAAGCCTTTTAAAAGAATCTCTAGATGAACCTTTAACTGCTTATGGACTATTAGCTGAAGAATTAAATATTGCAGAAGATAGATCCTCAGTCACTTTTTATCTGAGAAAAAATGCTAAATGGCATGATGGCAAACCTATTACTGCTGAAGATATAGTATGGACTTTTAACAATTTAATAAAAAATGGCCATCCCTATTTCAAATCCTATTATTCAGATATTAAAAAAGTAGAATCTATAGATAATCATACAATAAAATTTTATTTCAGTAATAAAAATAATAGAGAACTTCCAATTATTATTGGGCAAATGAAAATACTCCCAAAACATTTTTGGGAAAAAAATAATTTTTCATCGTCGGGGTTAACAATTCCAATTGGATCAGGACCATATAAAATAAAATCTATTGTACCAGGAAAAACAATAACCTACGAAAGAATTAAAAACCATTGGGGTGAAAGATTGCCTGTTTACATAGGCCATAATAATTTTAATATTATTCAATATGATTATTATAGAGATAATAATGTTATGATTGAAGCTTTGAAATCAAAAGAATATTATTTTCGTCATGAAAACATATCTAAAGAATGGGCAACTTCTTACAATGATATTATAAAAAATAAAAATTTTATCAAAGAAGAAATTAATCATGAACTTCCACAAGGCATGCAAGCATTCGTATATAATACTAGAAAAGATATCTTTAAAAATATCAAATTAAGAGAAGCTCTTGCACTAGCTTTTGATTTTGAATGGACAAATAAGACTTTATTTTATGGACAATATATAAGAAGTAAATCTTATTTTTCAAATTCAGATTTAGCTTCTTCAGGATTACCATCAGAAAAAGAATTGGAAATTTTAAATACCTTCAAAAAAGACCTTCCTGAAACTTTATTTACAGAAGAGTTTAATCCTGGAAAAACTGATGGCTCTGGAAATAATAGAATAAACTTAAGAAAAGCTATCAAAATTCTTAAAAATTCTGAATACAAATTATTTGACAACAAACTAATTGACCCAGATGGAAATGAAATTAAATTTGAAATTCTATTATTAAGTCCTGCTTTTGAAAGAATAGTCGCTCCTTTCATTAAAAACCTCGCAAAATTAGGAGTAAAGGCAAATATTAGAATTGTTGACACTGCTCAATATAAAAATAGATTAGATAATTTTGACTTTGATATGGTAGTAATGGCAAGAGGACAAAGTCTAACCCCAGGAAATGAACAAAAAAATTATTGGTCCTCAGAGAGTGCTAATATTCCTGGAAGCCTTAACTGGATAGGAATTGAAAATCCAATAGTAGACAAACTAATTAATTTAATAATTAATACACAAGATAGGTCCTCCCTTAAAACCATTACCAAAGCACTTGATAGAGTTCTATTAAATCAACATTATGTAATTCCTCACTGGCATATAAAAATGTGGCGCTTAGCTTATTGGAATTACATTAAAAGACCTAAAAATATTCCAAAATATAATTTAGGATTTCCCGAAATATGGTGGTATAATAACTAAAAAAAATGCTATTAGTTAAATGATTTCATACTTAATCAGAAGAACCTTACTAATTATTCCTACTTTGTTTGGGATTATGCTTCTTAACTTTATTATCATACAATTTGCTCCCGGTGGTCCAGTAGAAAACACTATTGCAAAGCTTCAAGGAATAGATGTTGGTGCTACTGAAAGAGTTTCTGGGGGAATTAAAGATAATATAAATATACAAGAAAATTTAATATCAACTAGTAACAAATATGTAGGAGCACAAGGACTAGATCCTGAAATAATAAAAGAAATAGAAAAGATGTATGGTTTTGATAAACCTCCACATATTAGATTCATAATAATGATTAAAAATTATCTAACTTTTGATTTTGGCAATTCTTTTTTTCAGGATATAAAAGTGATAGATTTAATTAAAGAAAAACTTCCTGTATCAATTTCTTTAGGCTTATGGACTACATTATTAGTATATTTAATTTCCATCCCTTTAGGTATATATAAAGCTGTAAATGACGGTAGAAAATTTGACATATGGTCTAGTGTGGTAGTTGTAATAGGTAATGCAATCCCATCATTTTTATTTGCAATATTATTAATAATTCTTTTTTCTGGAGGAAGGTATTTTGACCTTTTTCCACTTCGAGGAATTATTTCCGATAACTGGAATGAATTAAACAATTTTGAAAAAATTTTAGACTATTTGTGGCATATAATCTTACCTATAACAGCTTTAGTTATAGGAGGTTTTGCAAGCTTAACAATGCTTACAAAAAACTCCTTTCTAGACCAAATAAACCAACAATACGTTTTAACCGCTAGGGCTAAAGGTAATACTGAAAATAAAATTCTCTATGGTCATGTTTTTAGAAATGCAATGTTAATAGTAATAGCAGGCTTTCCAACAGCGTTTATAGGTATATTATTCACAGGGGCTCTTCTAATTGAAATAATATTTTCTCTTGATGGTCTTGGGCTTTTAGGATTTGAAGCTGCTATTAATAGAGATTACCCAGTAATGTTTGCCTCCTTATACTTCTTTACTTTACTAGGCCTAGTAATGAACATATTGGGTGATTTAACAATGACTTTAGTAGATCCAAGAATAGATTTTGATAAAAGATAAAATATGACAGATATTAATAAAAGAAAATTAATAAATTTTAAAAAAAATAAAAGAGGACTATATTCTTCTTATATCCTAATAATTATTCTTCTCATCACTTTACCTGCAGAATTTATTGCCAATGATAAACCATTATTAATAAATTATAATGGAGGTTTTTATTTTCCTATATTTAAAAATTATTCTGAAACGACATTTGGTGGTGATTTTGAAACAAATACTGACTATAAAGACCCTTATGTAAAAGATTTAATTAATAATAAAGGATGGATTATTTGGCCTATAATTCCTTTTAGTTATCAAACCGTTAACTATGACCTTCAATCTCCAGCCCCTTCTGCTCCAAGCTTCACTAATTGGCTAGGTACCGATGACCAAGCCAGAGACGTACTTGCAAGATTAATTTATGGATTTCGTATCTCAATAATTTTTGGTTTTTTACTAACTATTTTTTCATCATTAGTAGGAATAATTTTTGGGGCTATCCAAGGATATTTAGGAGGAATAACAGATTTATTAGGGCAAAGATTTATAGAAATATGGTCTGGAATGCCTGTTTTATTTTTATTAATTATAATAGGTTCTATAATTACACCAAGTTTTTGGATTTTATTAATATTACTCCTATTATTTAGTTGGATGAATTTAGTAGGAGTAGTTAGAGCAGAGTTTCTTAGAGCAAGAAACTTTGACTATGTTAAAGCTGCAAAATGTCTTGGCATGTCAGATCTAAGAATAATGATAAAACATCTTTTACCAAATGCTATGGTAGCAACAATAACTTATTTACCTTTTATCTTAGCAGCTTCAGTAACAACTCTTACTAGCCTTGATTTTCTTGGCTTTGGGTTGCCTCCTGGAAGTGCCTCCTTAGGTGAATTATTAAACCAAGGTAAGAACAATCTCCAAGCTCCTTGGCTAGGAATTACTGGATTTATTTCCATAAGTATTTTACTTTCCTTACTAGTATTTATTGGAGAAGCAGTTAGAGATGCATTTGACCCTAGAAAGTTAAATAAATGACACAAAAAGCATTAATTACACCAGTAATCCTTGCTGGTGGATCAGGTACCAGGTTATGGCCATTATCTAGAAAAGAAAAGCCAAAGCAATTTTTAGAAATTTTTAATAATTACTCTTTGTTACAATTAACAGCACTTAGATGTAATGACAAAATTTTTTCAGAACCAATAATAATTGTAGGAGAAGACCACAGATTTATTGTAGCTGAACAACTAAAAAAGATTGGACTTAACAAATTACATATAATTTTAGAACCCCAACCAAAAAATACAACAGCAGCAATTACTACCGCAGCTTTATTTTCACAAATAAACAATATTTGTGAAAATTTACTAATATTGCCTTCAGATCATTATATAAAAAATAATAATCATTTTATAAAATTAATTAAAAAAACCCTTCAATACCCAATTAGCAATAAGTTAATCTGCTTTGGAATAAAACCTTTAGGTCCCGAAACAAAATATGGATATATAATACCTAATAATTCTGAAAAAAAATTATTTAAAACTATTAAAAGCTTTGAAGAAAAGCCTTCTCTTTCGAAAGCCAAAAATCTTATTAAAAAAAAGGCCTTATGGAATTCGGGTATATTTTTATTTTCTGCAAATAATATTTTAAATGAAATTAATAAATTTATTCCTAAAACATCTAATTATGTTAAAAAATCTATTGATACTGGTAGCAAAGACTTGGACTTTATAAGATTAAATGAAAAATATTTTAATAAAGTTAAAAATATTTCTATAGACCATGGAGTATTTGAAAAAACTAATAAAGCTGCAGTAATAAATACCAATTTATTGTGGAATGATTTAGGAACATACAATTCATTATGGGAAATAAGTAAAAAAGACTCAAAAAATAATGTATTAAAAGGAAATGTAATTATAAATAATGTAAATAACTCATATATACATTCAGAAAATAAATTATTGGCAGCATCTAATATTAATAATTTAAATATAATAGTAACTGATGATGCTGTACTTGTTACACCTATAAAAAAATCAAATGAAATTAAATCTTTAATTGAGATTTTAAGAAAAAAGAAACGAAACGAGCTAATAGAACACCCCATTACCTATAGACCATGGGGTTTTTATCAAAATATAAATTCTTCTAAAACACATAAAATAAAAAAATTAACAGTATTTCCCAATAAAAAACTATCTTTACAAAAACATAGTAAAAGATCAGAACATTGGGTAGTAATAGAAGGTAAAGCAACAGTTACTAAAGGAACAGAAATTTTTGAACTCAAAAAAAATGAATCTACTTTTATTCCAGTTAATGAAAAACATAGACTAGAAAATAAAGGTAAAAAACCTTTAGTAATTATTGAGGTACAAACAGGTTCATATTTTGGAGAAGATGACATAATAAGATTTAAAGATATTTATGGTCGAATAAAATAAATTATGCCTTTACCTTTATTAGAAATTAAAAATTTAAATGTTTCTTTTAGAGGAACTAATCAAGTTGTAACTGCCGCAAATAAAATTAATTTAAAAATAAATAAGGGAAAAACTACAGCTCTTGTTGGAGAAAGCGGGTCTGGAAAATCAGTAACCGCACTTTCTATTCTTGGTTTATTACCTTATCCAATTGCATATCACAGTAAAGGGAAAATAATATTTAAAAAACAAAATTTACTTAAAGAAAATAATGATTTTATGAGAGGGCTAAGAGGAAATAAAATAGGAATGATATTTCAAGAACCTATGATGTCACTTAATCCTCTTCATACCGTACAAAAACAAATTAAAGAGGCAATTCTATTACATAAAAAAATGTCTAAAAATAAAATTAATGAACGCATAATAGAATTACTTAATCTAGTTAAGTTAGATAACGCTATACAAAAATTAAATTTTTATCCCCATCAATTATCAGGAGGCCAAAGACAAAGAGTTATGATAGCTATGGCTATAGCTAACAAACCAGAAATTTTGATTGCAGATGAACCCACTACTGCTCTTGACGTAACAATTCAAGAAAAAATTTTATCCTTACTGAATGAGCTACAGAATCAGTTTGGAATGGCTATTCTGCTTATTACCCATGATTTAAATATAGTTAAAAAATATGCTAATTACACATATATTATGTACAAATCCCATATAATTGAAAATGGACCTACGTTAAAAATTTTTAAAAAACCTAAACATAGTTACACAATAAAATTGTTACAATCAAAAACAACTCCTTTAAAAAGACCAAAAAATTTTAAACCTGGGAAAAATGTATTAAATATCAATAATTTAAAAGTATATTTTCCTATTAAAAAAGGTATTTTGAAAAGAACCGTAGGCTATATTAAAGCTGTAGATGACATTTCTTTTTCAGTAAAAGAAGGAGTAACGCTAGGAGTTGTAGGAGAATCTGGCTCAGGAAAAACCACTTTAGCGCAAGCAATTCTAAATTTAATTCCTTATAAAGGAAAAATAATTTTTAAACAAAAAAATATTAATAACTATAATAAAACTGAAATAAAAAACTTAAAAAAAAATATGCAGTTAGTTTTTCAAGATCCATTCTCTTCATTAAGTCCTAGACTATCAATTTATCAAATAATTTCTGAAGGCCTAATAATACATAATATTGGTGAAAATGATAAAGATAAAAAAAATATAGTTAAAAAGATATTAAAGGATGTGGGTTTAAATGAGGATAGCATGAATAAATATCCTCATGAATTTTCTGGAGGTCAAAGACAAAGAATAGCTATAGCTAGAGCTTTAATATTAAACCCAAAACTTGTAATATTAGACGAGCCTACTTCAGCTTTAGATATAAATACTCAAATACAAATAATAAAATTACTACTAAAATTACAAAAAGATAGAAAATTATCTTATATATTTATAAGTCACGATTTAAATATTATAAGAGCTATAGCAGATAATATAATTATTATGAAAAATGGAAAAAAAATTGAAGAGAATATTAGTAATTTAATTTTTACTAAGCCAAAAAATCAATATACTAAATCATTAATTAAAGCTTCATTATAAAGGACAAAAGTTTGAAATTGAAAAATACAAATCATACCACTAAAGTTTTATTTTATTCTAAATGGGATTCAATTAAAGAGTGGCAAAAAGTCTTTGATAAGGAAAATATAAAACTAATTAATTGGCCTTCAGATTTTAAAAATAAAAAACATGATATAAAATATGCAATAGTTTGGGATGCTCCTAATACTCTCTGGAAACAATTTCCCAATATAAAATTAATACAATCACTTGGTGCAGGAATAGATCATATACTATTAAAAAATTATCCCAAAAATTCAATTATTACTCGATTAGAAGATCCGGATCTTACTAATCAAATGACAGAATATTCTATTTTAGCAGTACTAATGTGCTACAGAAAATATTTTCAATATTCTGAATTAAAAAATAAAATCAAATGGAAACAGTTAACCCCATTAAAAAAAAATGAATTTAAAGTTACTGTACTTGGATACGGCATTATAGCAAAGAATATAATCAAAGAACTATCTAAACTTGGTTTTAATATAAATGTCTGGGCAAGTAAAAAAAGAGAATTAAAACATTGCAAATACTATTATGGATCGTCTCAATTTTTAAAGAGTGTTAAAAACTCAAACTGTTTATTAAATCTTTTACCTAATACCTCTAAAACAAAGGGATTAATAAACTTATCTGTATTTAAATTATTAAATAAAGAATCTTATTTTATTAATATTGGCAGAGGAAAAACTGTTATTGAAAAAGAATTAATATACGCACTAAAAAATAATATATTAACCGGATCTATATTAGATGTTTTTAAAAATGAGCCATTAATCAAATCTAATGAATTATGGAAACTAAAAAATGTATTTATTAGTCCACATATAGCAGGAATAACTAATGCAACAAATTACGCTGCAAAAATTTTTAAAAATAATATTAATGCAATGACAAATCAAAAATATATTAAAAATAAAGTTTCTATTAAAAAACAATACTAAATTTTTATTTTATAAATTCTTTTATCATTTTAAATATTGATCTAACACCTAATATATCTCCACCAGCAGAATGTCCAGGAACATGTTTATCACTCCAAGCATAAGTATCAATATGTATCCAATTTTTAGTTTTTATAACAAATTTACTTAAAAATAATGCCGCAGTTATAGAACCAGCAAAAGGCCCATTAGAAATATTACTAGTATCAGCTACATCACTTTTTAGCCAAGAATCATAATCTTTCCACAAAGGCATTCTCCATAAAGGATCTTCTTCTTTTATTGAAATTAAATTTATAATAGATGCTAATTCATCAGATTCAGTAAAATAAGCTGGCAGATCTGGTCCTAAAGCTACCCGAGCTGCACCTGTTAAAGTAGCAAAATCTATCAATAATTTAGGCTGAAAGCTATCTGCATAGGTAAGAGCATCTGCAAGTATTAACCTGCCCTCAGCATCTGTATTTCCTATTTCAACTTTTATCCCTGCTTTACTATTATATACATCTCCAGGTCTCATTGAACCTGAACCTATATCATTATCTACAGTAGGTATTAATACTTTAAAATTTATATTTATATTAGATTTTAAAATTATATTAGCTAAAGATAATACTGAAGCTGCTCCTCCCATATCCTTTTTCATATTTCTCATAAACTGAGCTGATTTTAAATTTAATCCTCCTGTATCAAAACATACTCCTTTACCTACTAAAATTATCAGTGGATACTTACTATTCTTATTATAATCTAATTCTAATAATCTTGGTTTTTGCAGCGAAGCTTTGCCAACTGCATGAATTAAAGGAAAATTATCTTTAATAATTCGATCTTTATATACTTTAAACTTTAGATTGTTATATTTAGAAAAATTTATAAAAGACTTTTCAAAAGCATCCGGGCCCATATCCGATGAAGGAATATTAATTAGTTCCTTTCCATAAAAAATACTACTTAAAAATGATATTAATTTATCATAATTGATATTATTAGATAATTTAAGTTTGCTAAAATCTTTTAAATTATTAAATTTATACTGATGTAATCCCCAGCCTAAAGCAAAATTAAATTCATCTTTTCCTTTCAAATTAGAATACAATTTCCAATTACCAGTTTTCAATTTTGAGGCAACTATTGATCCTAATTTAACTAAAACATCTTGATAATATTTTTTCCTATATATTATAACATTTAGTTTTTTTTTACTTCTCTCGGACAATGTTATAAAATCAATATCATCAGAATCTAAAACATAATTAGTTAAAAAACTATTTATCACTGAAGGAAATTTAATTTTATTATTTGACTTTGAATTATATTCAATAAGATATAGTTCATGATAATTAATTTTTATAGTATGTCTAAAAATATTTTTAGAAAAATCTATAAAATTTTTTATTTGAGGCTCATTAAAAACCATGTTTCTCTATTTTTTATAAAATTTTTAAAAAAAAAGGCACCTAAGTAAAAACTTAGGTGCCAAATTTTAAGAATACATATTCGTCTTAGAAACTTAAGTTAAGATTTCCAAACATATATGATTCTTCATAGTCATCTCTACCATTTGTATTTCCGAATCTAACTCCACCACTTAAATGATTACCAATCATAAAGTTCATACCACCTCCGATGGTATAAGAATTATCTCCGTCTGATGCTGCTAAGTCCAAAGCACCGCCGTCTGTACCTGCCTCACTCTTATATGCTGCCGCTGTCGTATCTTCAGCATTATAAGATAGATCCAAGTACGGTACTAAAGCTCCAAAATTAGCTGCAACTTTTAGTCCTATTTCCATAGTTTCATGTTCTACCGAACGAGCCGCTACAGTATCATCTGTAACAGAGACCCCGTATGCGCCAGAAGCTACCTCAAGACTGGACGATGTAAACAAGTACTGATCTCCAGTTATTAATGAAGCATTTTCATCAGGCCTATCATCAGTAAAGGCCACAATATCCATCTCCATTATTCTATATGCTACTCTTGGGCTTATTGAGAACTTACCTCTAGAGAAATTCGCTACAACCCTAGCATGAGAGTAATCAACATCAGCCGTAGTTTTACCCGTTATAGTACTATCATTACCTAAATCTCTACGTGTAGTATCTATATCGGATTCTCCTTGACCCATTCCTAAATCAATTTGAAGCATTGATGTTCTATAAGCAGCATAAATACCGTAAGTATCTATATCTTGTTTATATGTACCATCATTAAATGTAGTTGTAAGATCTGTATTTATCCCTGAAACCACTATTCCAATTAAGGCTTTTCCAAAAGTTTTATCAACACCAACAGAATATGCAGAACTATCTCCATCATATCTATTTGAGTCAAGTCTTACAGAACTAAAGTCTTGAGTATTTTTGACGTCTGTGCTTCCATAATCTCCCCAGAAACTAATTCCAGCAACTAATCCATTTGCAGACATCGCTATACCATCTGCTTGATTTGAAAAACTTAATCCAGTAGCACTTGCGCTATTAGATTGAGCTGCATAAGCCATATCTATACGATTAGACACCGCACCTACGATTGCATTAACAGCCATTCTTGCTACATCTCCCGCTACTACAGCTGTACCATTAGTATCTGCTGCACCAGCATACAAACAATCGTTCCCAACATAGGCTTCACCAAAGTTAGGTCCTATCAAATACGTATCTGCATCTTTACCTGTAGTTGTGCCTGTAGCTGCCGCATTATAAACATATGCTATTTGTGTATAATCGCTTCCTAATTGCATTCCATAAGCATTATTTTTACAACTGATCCTATAGGTACCAGCAGCATTCGCCTTATTTTCTCCAAATAAAACAAATGCAAAAACAGCCATAAATGCAACTGTAATAAATCTTTGTAGTTTCATGGTAGAAACCTCCTTAAATATGTTAAATCCTATCATCCGCATACTTATGCCCATGATTAATTAAAAAACTCTAAACTAACTTTATTAAAAACTATTCTGTAAAACAAGTATTATATGCTTTTTTTTGTAATTATTTTAAATATGTTGCATTAAAACAACACACCTTAATTGTATTATATATACTCACTCGTTAATTTTGTCATATTTTTCTAACATTTCTATTAATTGTTTTGCTGTCTTTTTATCAACATCTTCAGATTCTAAAACACCATTTTCATAAGCTCTTTTTATCAAAAACATACCTTCTTTAACACTCCCTCTTTCCATATAAATTGCACCCAAAGATAAATCACAATATCCTTGATAATATCCTAACTTATTGATTTTATTACATATTCTTTCTACACCCTCATAATTATTATTTTTTAAATAAAATGAAATTAAAGATGTGGATTGATCTATTCTTTTTGGAGCCAAAGATAAAAGTAAATTTAACTTATTCTCCCATAAATCTATATATTTTTTAGAATAAGCTCTAGTAAGAGTTCCTTCATTACCAGGTAAAATGGAAATGGTTGATAAAACATTTATGTGTACATTAATAAGTTCTATAGAAGCAGATTTACTTCTTATAAGTTCATCAGAAGCACATAAATACCAATTTAATACTTGATAATCCGATTCATTTAATACCCCATAAAGCATCACCTGATCTTTATAATAATTATTATATCCATTAAATTTTTGACTAAACTGTAGAGCTCCTTTTCCAAAATCATATATATCAAGTGTACAAGATTCACCTTTTTCAGCCTTTTCAGCTAATTTAATTAATTGCTCTGCACTAAAACTATTATTATGTTTTAAAGCAGTAAAATAACCTATGTATGAGCCATAAAATAAAAAGAAACTTATTAAAATTAAAAATACACTAAAACTTATTTTAGATTTAAGAAAATCTTTAATTTTATTATTATCAAAAATATAATCATTTGATTTTACTAATAAGGAAACTAACAAAGCATGAATTATCATATTTGATACCCATTGGAACCAAAAAGCACTAATACAAAAATATAATAACCATAAAAAAGCAAGTACATTAGAATTTTTAAAAGAAAATATAAAAGTATAATAAATATATAATATGTAGAGAAAAGCTCCTATAAGCCCTATACTAAAAAAATGTTCGAATAATTCATTATGAGTATGAAAATGAACTCTATTTCCTGTATTTATTTGATAAAACACCTCTGGTGTAAAGCTTGAAATCAATAATTCTGAAATACTACCCCATCCATAACCAAAAATAATAGCTTTAAAATCCATTAAATGATCTAAAAGAACCCTTATTATTGAACCTCTTGCAACTAAGGTAGCTAAATGCCCAAGTTCATTAGTAATAATATCTGTTTGATCAGTTACTCCATCCCAAAAAATATATGAAGATACAACCATCAAAATTGAGAGAGAAATAGGTATTAAAGTAAAAAATAAAGGATTAAGTAAAAATTTAATATATTTGGTTTCAATTATTTTTAATTTATTTACAATTAACCACATTGCCCAAAACAAAAATATTAATAACCAAAGTGCAATTGCAGAATTATTATCAATTATCCAAAATAATGGCCCCAATAAAAAAAACAATATTAGGCTATATATATCAAAGTAGGGAAAATTCTTTTTTAATCCTATAACGTAATATATAAATATGAATAATGAAGTATAATATAAAGCTAACCAATCATTAAACCCAAAAAAAGAAATTTCCACACCCGTAATTACAGGATAAAAACTCCCAATTGAAATAACTAAAACTACTATAAATAAATTAAATAATAATATATATTTCCATTTATCGCTGTCTATTAAGTATGAATAAAAAGCTGTAAAAATTGCTATAGAAAAGTACCAAAAGGCCCCTTGACCTATTTGAGGAGAACCATAAAGAGCTAATACAGGTAAATTTTGAAAAAAGGAAGAAACTATACTGTACATACCAACAAGTATAGGTATTAATATTAAGGGGTGAGCCAATAGAACTCTATATTTTTCTTTACTATAACCTATTCTAATTAATAACAACGAAGTTAAGGCCGCAAGAAAGTAAGAATAGACTATCATTCCTTCCACCTGACCCCAATAACCAATATGAAATTGTGGAGAAGCAAATACTATGAACCAAGGCAAAATGATTCCTAATATTTTAAGAAATAAATTTTCTAAAAAAATAAATTTATTCATATAATATGTGGCCCAAAATAAAGAACATTAATGAGAATTATATTCTATAAAAATTAAAAAGATAATATAAAATCTTTATTTATTTATACTAACAGACTTAAATGTTTTATAATAAAATATCGATAAATATTTGGATGTATGATGATTTCAATTATAATACCTATATATAATGAAGAAGAAAACATAATAAAATTATCAGAATCTATTAATAAAGCACTTTCTAAAATAGATTACGAAGTAATTTTTATTAATGATGGAAGCGAAGACAATTCTGAAAAAAAAATAAAAACTATAATTACTAAATTTAAAAATTTCAAATTAATAAATCTGAGAAGAAATTACGGACAAACTGCTGCTATGCAAGCAGGTTTTGACAGCGCTTCCGGCGAAATAATTATTCCCATGGATGGAGACTTACAAAATGATCCAAAAGATATTCCAAAACTATTAGAAAAATTATATGAAGGTTATGACGTAGTATCTGGTTGGAGAAAAGATAGAAATGATAAAAAACTTACTAGAGTATTACCTTCAAAAATAGCAAATATGCTAATATCAAAAATAAGTGGATTACATTTGCATGATTATGGTTGCACTCTAAAAGCGTATAAAAAAGAAATTTTAAATGATATTAAACTTTATGGTGAAATGCACCGTTTTATTCCTATATACGCTTCTTGGGAAGGAGCAAAAGTAACCGAATTATCGGTAAATCATATGCCAAGAACTGCGGGAAAAACTAAATACGGTTTATCAAGAATTCCAAAAGTTATTTTAGATCTGCTAGTAATAAGATTTTTTGATAAATCATTAGACAGACCTATTCATCTTTTTGGTAAATTTGGATTATTCATGTTTTTTATGGCCTTTATATTAACTATTTTAGCATTTATTCTAAAAATATTTATGGGAACTTCTTTTATTCTTACCCCTCTCCCTTTACTGGTAGTATTTTTTACATTGTCAGGGTTATTATGTATATTTTTAGGTTTAGTTGCAGAGATTCAATCAAGAATTTATTTTGAATCTATAGGAAGACCTGCTTATTTAATAAAAAATAAGTTTATTAAAAATGTTACTAAAATTGAAAAAAATTAAAAATGTGTGGTTTTGTTGGTTTTACCTCTCCTGACTCTGATAATAAAGCAAAAATAGACATAAGAAAAATGATGTCTACTATAAAACATAGAGGTCCAGATGAAAATTCTATATATATTAATTCTGAAATAGCTTTAGGGCATTTTAGATTATCTATTATTGATTTAAATGGGGGCAAACAACCCTGCTATGATGATAATACTAATTATTGTTTAGTCTATAATGGTGAAATATACGGATATAAAAACCATGCAAAAATACTAAAAAATAAAGGTATAAAATTAAGAGATAATTCTGATACTGAAGTATTATTCCAATCTTTAATATATTTAGGAATTGAAAAAACATTAAGTATGATTGATGGCATGTTTGCTTTTGCATTTTACGATGGAAAAACAAAAAACCTATGGCTTGCAAAAGATCGAATGGGCGAAAAACCATTGTATTACATTCATAAAAATAATAAAACTTTTTTTGGTTCAGAAATTTCTTCTATTGTTTCTAACCCCAACATATCCTCACATGATATAGATTATGAAAGCCTATTATATTATTTGAACTTAGACTACACTCCTCATAATAAAACAATTATTAAATCTATAAATAAAGTTTTACCAGGAGAATTAATTAAAATTTCAAAACATGAAATTGTCAAGAAACAATATTGGGAACCAAATTTTCAATCAAAACAAAATTTAAATCAAAAAGAAACCATTGAAAATTTAGATAATTTACTAAAAAATTCTGTTAGAGAGAGGCTCATAGCTGATGTTCCTGTTGGATTATTTTTATCAGGTGGAATTGATTCTAGTCTAGTTGCTAAATATAGCTCTACATTCCAACCTAATATTAAAGCTTTTACCGTTAAATTATCAGACGAAACATACGATGAATCTCAATATGGTAAAATAGTTTCAAATAGTTTAGGAATAGAAAACTATATTATAGAGGCGGATAAAAATTTACTCATTAACACTTTAAATGAGATAGAATCAAAAATTGATGAACCACTTGGTGATCCTTCATTATTACCTACTTTTATAGTATCTAAATTTGCAAAAAAACATGTAAAAGTAGTATTATCAGGAGATGGGGCAGACGAATTATTTAATGGATATCTACCATTCAAAGTAATAAAATACCTTAATTATTTAAAATATTTACCCAAATTAAGTGGTAAATCACTATCCGACCTAATGGAAAAAATTCCCTCTCAAGACAAATATATGGGATATCATTTTATTATTAAACATATCAGCAGAGGTATAGGATGGGCTCCTCATCAACAAATATTTAGATGGATGGCACCACTATCAGATAAAAATTTAAAAAATATATTAAATAAAGAATACATCGCTGATGAAGTATGGAAAAAAATTATACCTTCTTCTTCTATGAAGAATATGGAATTAACAGATCAAATAATTAAACTATTTTCTAATTATTATTTACCTAATGATATTCTTACTAAAGTTGATAGAGCATCAATGTTTAATAGTTTAGAAGTTAGATCTCCATTTCTTTCAAAAGATTTAATAGAATTTTCAATGAAAATAAAAAATAATCTTAAAGTCAAAAATGGTGTAACAAAAAAAATACTTAGAGACTTAGCTTTAAAAAATAAATTGCCAAATAAAATTATTAATAGAAAAAAACATGGTTTCGCAATACCTTTATCAGAAATGATAAGAACAAATTTAAAAGAAAAAATTGAAGACACTATTTTAAGTAAAAATTTAGGTATTAGTAATTTTTTTAATAGTAATGAAATTGAAAAGCTATTAAAATTACATAACAAAGGTATTAACAACACTAAACCTATTTGGAGTATATATATTTTATTTAAAACATATGAACGACTTGCTAAATGCTAAAATTTCTTTATAGGATAAATAATTATGCTTAATTATTCAGATTTATCTAAATGCATACCACATATATAATATTTTTTTTCATTATAATATTTCCAAGATTAATTTTTGTATTTTTTTTTCCAGAAAATGGCGGGGATTATGAAATATATACTACAGTTGCAAAAAATATTATAAATGGCTGTGGGGTTTCACTCTCTGATCCTCTTACATTGGAATGTGTTCCCCACTTTGGAGGAAACCACGGACCAGGATATCCATTATTTATAGCTACAATATGGTCTTTTTTTAACAACTCTGATAATGCAGTAAAAATAATACAAACCATTATATACAGCATTAGTTGTATTTTCTTAATAAGATCTGTTTATATTCTTACTAATCATAAAAAAACTACCATAATAATTGGTATTATATTATCATTATCACCTTTACTTATTGCCTGGCCTAGATATCTACAAACTGAAACTTTATCTTTAGCTGCATCAATTTATTTAATATCAGAAATTATATTATCACTTTCTGAAAAAAAAATTAGAATTATTACTATTAGTTTAGCCTTAATCTTTGCAACATGGATAAGATTAGACAACATCTTTCTTACGATTCCAATAGGTATTACCACTCTATATTTACACGGATTGAGAGCAGGTATTATTAAAGGAGCCATAATTATGATTATACTTTCCTCTACATGGGGCGCATGGACTGCTAGAAATATTATGGTAGGCCTTCCTAATTTAATTCCTACCGATATGACAATGCCCGATGGAAGCAGATCTCCAAAAGGTTACTTAAAATGGACCAAAACATGGATTACTCATGAATATGAAAAACCTGGAGCTTTATGGGGAATAAATAGAAAAAATTATATAAGTATAAATATCCCAGAAAGGGCTTATAATAGCAAAAAAGAAAAATTAGAAGTTGAAAAATTAGTGCGAGATTTAAAGAAAGTAAATAAAGAAGATTTTCCTATAGAAATAGATAACCAATTTAATAAAATAGCAAATGATAAAATAAATGATAATCCTATACAATTTTGGCTTATTTATCCCTCAATAAGAGCCCTCAGAATGTGGACCAATCCATTTAGTAGTTTTGGTTGGCCCAATGAAATGCCTGATAAAGGTTTAAGCCAAAATGAAAGACTAGCCGCAGCTAAAGGAAATATGAATATTTTATTAGATAAAGCGTACGCATATCCTTACCATGCTATTTCAAAAGCTTTAAATGGCTCATATAGATTTATATTAATGATTTTACTTATATATAGTTTATTAAATATGCTTAAAAGAAAACTAAAAGATCCTATTGTTTCCTTAAGTATAATAACTATTTCTTATCTTATATCTAGAACAATATTTTTTAGTTTAAATGGAAATTTTGAAACAAGATACATGTTAACTTGTATACCATTCATAGAAATACTAGTATGTCTTACGGTATGCTCTATTTTTTATAAAAAGAATTAATTTATCAAGACTAATTGCCTGCAAATAAATAAGAACAGGTAAATATGGTAAACAATATTTAGGGGATATAGTTGGCCCTGTAATTAAGCAAAAATATATAATTAATAATATAGATATAAATGATATGAATAAATTAGATTTAAGAAAAAAATAGTATCCTAAAACTATAGAATAAATGCTAAATAAAGAAAATATTAAAGAAAATATTAAAACAATTAAATACAATAAATATTGTTTATCTAAAAAAAGTGTTTTAACCCATTTTTTAATATTACCTTCTTGCGCAAAAGAAGGATGTGCTAGACTTCTAACCCTGTAATCAATTAAAATTGGAGAACTTATAATATTTATAATAGATGACCTAAGCCAAGCATAGGATATATGGTAAAACTTCTCTTTTTTTAAAATATCTATAGACACACTAATTCTTTTACTACTATCTTTATAGGGCTCGTTAGTTATTCCCCCAAATTTATTTATTTCTAAATTTACTATATTTAATGATGATTTTCTGTCCATTCCTTTACTAACAGATAAAACCCCGGGAACCATCCAATAAGCAACATGGGTCCCACTTTGTGAAGTTAAAGAATATGTATCATAATTAATAATGTTATCCACCCACCTACCTGAAATAGGTGTTATTGCCATTAGAAAGAATACAGCTAAACTTAAAAAAGCCTTCCTATAATCATTACCAACAATTTTCACGATCAAATATATTATCGGCAGACATATAAATATTAAAGGAAAAGTAGCAGCTCTTATAAAAGTAGAAACACCTAATAATAGTCCTGATAAATATAAATAAGTTTTTAAATTTTTAGAACGCCAATATTTTAATAAAAAATATAAACTACAACTAAAAGTAAAAAGAAATATTGTATCAGATAAAATTTGTGAACTTATTATAATCATTAAAGGGGAAAGAGCAGCAAAAAGTCCTGCATACAATTTATAACTTTTGTTCAATAAACCTGCACAAAGAAATATAATCACACAAGTAAGGGAATCTATTATTGATTGTATTACCAAAACAAAAAACAAATCATTATTAGTTAACCATTGAAGAAAACTATAAAACCAAAATGAACCAGGCATCCTTTCAGTTAATAATATTGGAGGCACTTCATTCCATGGTAAATAAGCCCCTTTCAAAGACCAATTCCAATAAAATTTTTGATCTTCTACGAGATAATTATCAACATTAAGATCTAAAAATAATAAATTAAATAACCTTACAAAGAAAGCTAATATAAATATTAACCATCCTAATTTCATTTAGGTTGCCTTTAATTTAAAAAATGCAAAAATTACCATCTTAACTAAAAGAAACCCATGGCTAAATCTTGAAATTTGTGTTTCACCATATTCTCTAGCTCTATATCTTATAGGAACTTCTAACATTTTTAAATTTAATCTAGCAGCACCAAATATAATAAAAAAATCTCCAAACGGATCAAAATCTCCTAAATCTTCATTTATTATTTTAGCTTTATCAAAATGTTTTTTTCTTATTACCTTAGTACCACATAACGTATCAGTATATCTTTGACCTAAAAGCCACGTAAACAGTATAGAAAATATCTTATTTGCAATGTAATTCAAAAATCTCATAGCTTGATGTTCCATAGGATAAATTAATCTAGTTCCATTAATATATTCTGCTTCACCACTACTAATTTTTTTCCAGAATTTAGGTATATCTTCAGGAGATACAGTTAAATCACCATCTAATATAATAAGTACATCTTTAGAAGCCTCTGAAAAGGCTTGAAATACGGCATCAGCTTTACCTTTTCCTTTTTGCTGAATTGCCTTCATTTTAAAACCTTTTTTTATATAAGTTTTATCTTTAATAACTTTTTTAACTTCGTCCCAAGTACCATCAATAGAATTTCCTTCAACAAATATAATTTCAATATCTTTTGTAAACAAAGGCAATCGCTCAACAGCATTTCTAATATTACCTTTTTCATTTCGGCAAGGTATTATTATACTAGCTGAAGTCGGTAATTCTGAAGAAAAATTATTTAGTGATCTAGAAATAACATAATTTCTTATGCATAAATTAGACAAAATAGGCATACAAGATAAATATCTATTTAAAAGTCTTCCTAACCCCATAAATTTGAAAGGAAAAATAATTTTCTTTTGTTTTTTAACAGTCTCAAAACCCGAGGAATCTAATAGAACAGATATATCATTTTCACTTAATAAAGCTTTTGGCAATTCAGGCATTTTGAGTCTTAATCTCGCTGCAATATTAAGAAGTGGTTCCCAAAATGGAGAATAATAAGCAATTATAACCCTAGTATCCATATTACAAATATTATGCAACTTCTCTAAAGTATTCTCTATATCATTTAAATATCCAATCGTATCTGAAATAATAATATATTCAAAAGTTCCATCTATTTTATCTAAATAATTATCACTTTCTATATCTGCTTCAATGAAATTTATATTATTATATTGTTTTTTAGCCTCTAATATCATTTTTGAACTAATATCTACACCAACACCATAAGATGGCTTCAAAGAACCTATAAGATTACCATTACCACATCCTATCTCTAAAATAGTAGATCTAAATGGAATAATTTCCTGCATTGCCCTTATATCTTCTGCATAAAAACCAATAGACTTTTTAATCCAAATAGATCTTTCTGAAGCTAAATTATTAAAATGTTTTTTAACTGATTCTTTACTATTTAATGCTATATGGCTTTTCATAATAATTCCTACACTAAAGGGACCAATACCTAATATTGTTAGATGAAAATATGTTTTTAAATTTTCCTGAAATATCAAATACTTTAGTTGAGTTTTTAGTATATTTTAATATATCAATACTATTATTTAATAAAAAATTATGTGGTACAGCTATTATAATACAATCATATTTTCCATCTAAATCAGATAATCTAATATTAAAATTACTGTAAACATCTTCTTTATCAACAACTGAATCATAAATATCTATTTTATAGTCTTTTTCTATAAAAATTCTTGCTAGTGATGCTGCTTTTGAATTTCTTATATCTGGAACGTTTTCTTTAAATGAAATACCAATTTGTAATATTTTATCTTTTAAGGAAATTTGCTGTTCAATCGTTTCTGAAACAATATTAGCCATATTATCATTTAATTTTCTTCCCGCTAAAATTATATCTGTACTAGCACCTATTTTTTTAGCTATATGTGCTAAATAATATGGATCAACACCTATGCAATGACCTCCTACTAAACCAGGTTGAAATGGTAAAAAATTCCATTTAGTTTTTGCAGCATCTAAAACATCATAAACAGATATATTTAATTTTTGACATAAAAGAGATATTTCATTTATAAAAGCTATATTTATATCTCTTTGTGCATTTTCTATTGCTTTTGCTGTCTCAGCAACTTCTATGCTGCTAGCATAAAACACGCCGGCCTTAATAATTTTAGAATAAATTTCTCCAATAATCTTTGTAATCTTCTTATTACTACCGGATACAACTTTTACTATTTTATCTATCGAATGTTTTTTATCCCCAGGATTTATTCTTTCTGGGCTATAACCTAAATAAAAACTACTATTTAATTGATAATTAGACTCTTTTGAAATAATGGGTGCACAAAATTTTTCCGTAACGCTTGGATATACAGTACTTTCGAATATTACAATAGCATTCTTATTCATTATTTTTCCTACCAATTCACATGCTCGTTTTAATAATGATAAATCTGGCATATTATTCAAATTTACAGGGGTAGGAACCGTAATAATATATATATATTTCTTATTTATTAAACTTTTTTCAAAAGTAAAAATTATGTTTTTTACTTTTTTTAAAGTGCTTTTTTTTAATTCCTTAGTATTATCATAATTATTTTTAAGTTCGTTTATTCTATTTTTAGATACATCATATCCTATAACTGAAAAATGAGATGCTAATTTTACGGCTAATGGCAAGCCCACATATCCTAAACCAACTACCACAATTTCCTTTTTTAAATAATCCATTATCTAAGTATCCCATATAATATTTTAAAAAATTAAAATTATACTATGAATTGTTTTTATATAAATCTTTATATAAAGACAGTGTATTTCTTATTACATGTTCTTCTGACATATCACTTTCTACTAACTCTCTACTTTTTAATCCATAAGTTTTTCTAACAGCATGATTTTCTGCTAAATAAAGTATAGCTTTAGCAGTAGCATTTACATCATTGAGTTTTACCAATTCAGCATTTATAGATTTCCTTGAAATTTCTCTACTACCAGGAACATCTGTAGATATTATAGCCCTCCCGGAAGCAGCTGCTTCTAATAAACTTTTTGGCAATCCTTCTCTTCTACTAAGTAGTATAGCTATATGTGACATGCCCCATATTTTTTTAATATCCTTAACTTCTCCAATATACTCAATATTATCATTATTTATATTTTCTATATATTCTTTACTTATCGGCCTCATATTATTTTTATCTAAAGATCCTACCAAAAGTAATTTAATATTTTTATTTTTAATATACGCTATATTAAAAGCTTCTATAAGATTTTCTATGCCTTTATCTTTTATTAAACGACCAACATAACTTATTACTATAGGAGGATGAGAAGGCTCTTTCTGAAATTTATATAAATTAATATCTACTCCAGAACCTCTTATTAAGAAAATTTTATGAGAAGGACATAATAAAGACCTATTTATAAATCTTTTATCATCATTATTTTGAACTATAACACTTATATTTCTTTTTTTTAAACCTATTATTAAAAATACACTTAAAAAAAATTTAATTATTTTTGCTTTAACATTATTTACTAAAAATAAGGTTCCTAAACCTGTTACTGCAGCAACAAATTTTATTTTTCTATTTAAAAAAGTTGCAAATAAACCTAGAATAATGGGTTGCATAGATACTGCATGTAGTATTGAAACATTTGTATTTTTTATTAATTTTCTAACTTTAAAAATATTTTTAAAAAGTACAAAAATTGAAGAATTACCTCTTTGCAAATTTATGTTGAGATAATTAAACTGATATTTTTTTATTTCATCCATTTTACCAGTATCCTTGCAAGCTACATAAACTTCGTATCCTTCTTTTTTACTTGCTAGGGCTAATGACAACCTATGAGATAGAAAATACCAATCTTCAGTAACTAAAAACAAAATTTTTTTATTCATGCTTCTAAATTTAAATATACCCTTTTAAAAAATAAAAAATAATCCCTATGTATTCGTATAATGATGCGTTATTTATATTAATTGTTCTAGCGTCAGGTAAAAAAGAATTAAAATTAATTATATATTGATTTTGAATAATATATTTTTTTACTTTAAATCCCTTTTTTTCTAAAGCTAAAGACATCCTAAGAGAATGTTTAGCACTGGTAACTAATAATATTGATAATTCTTTATTAAGTTTATTTTTATTATAAACATCAGTCATATTTTTTGAGGTTTGATAAGAATTTCTACTGTAAGTTTCCAAAATGACATTATTGTAATTTATTATTTTTTCTACTGTTTCAGCCTCAGATTTTCCTGATAATTCAATTTTTCCTCCTGATATTATTAATGGCAAATTATATTTTTTTGCCATTTTTTCTCCTAACTTTACTCGTAAGACACTATTCGATGAAGGATGCCAACTAAAATTAACATCTTTATATATTCCAGCTGTAGGAACTAAAACTGCTGAATACTTTTCATTATCATAATCAAAATTATCACCTCTAGTAAGAGGGTATTCTGCAATATTTGCAAATAATGGTGTTAAACTTATATAAAATATTAAAATAACAATTTTAAATATAGTTATTCTTTTTTTTACATTTACTAGAAACATAGTAATTAATAAAAACCATAATATAGGTAAAGGAAAATAAAATATAGAATATATAACTTCCTTCATGTTAATTGATTCCTCTATTTTCGCACCAGTGATAATAAGATATTAAAGTCCACAATTTCCATGAAGTATCCTTGTTATTAAAAAATAAATCTCTCTTCCATTTATCAATTAATAGATGGTTTTTAATTCCTATTTTATCTAAATTCTTTTTCATAGAAACGTGATCTATCATACTCTTTAAATCTTTTTTAAACCAATTTGCCAATGGAACTTCAAAACCTTTTTTAGGTAAATTTATGGACCATTTTGGTAGCCTTTCAGAAAAAACACTTCTTAATATTCTTTTTCCTTTAAATAATCCAACTTTGTAAGTTCCCGGCATAGAAAAAGAGTATTCTACTAGTGCTTTATCTAAAAAAGGTGATCTTATTTCTAAGCTATTAGCCATACTCATTCTATCTAATTTAACCAGCATATCCCCAGATAATGAAATTGCTAAATCACCTACTAATATAGAATTAATTTTATCAGAAAATCCTTTTCTAGCTTCCTCAAATATATTTTTATAATTTCTACTACTTCCTAATAAAGCATTAATATCTTTTTCATTAAGTTGCCTTAACCAATTAATTTGCCTATTAACTGGATCTTTTGTAATACTTGAAAAATATCTTTTTAAACGCCTCGAAAATTCTCCATAATAATTGTCTTTATTTTCTATTAAATTATTAATTAAAAATTGCCTAAAACTATCAGGAATCATTAAACCTAAATTTGCCCATTTTTCTCCAATATATTTTCTATATCCTCCAAAAACTTCGTCTCCTCCATCTCCTGACAATGCAACTGTTATATCTTTAGACACTTCTTTAGATAATGCATAAAAAGGTAAAGAACTAGAATCAGCAAAAGGCTCATCACTTGCATTAAATACTTCAGGCACAATATCTAATAAATTTTTTGATGACATTTCTATATCATAATGTTTCATCCCAAAATAACTTGCTAATCTTTTAGCATCTGATCTTTCTTCATAATATTTACTAGAATTTTCAAAACCTAAGGTAAAGCAAGGTATTTTTTCCCCCATATTAGCTAAAGATGATAAAATTAAACTAGAATCAAGTCCGCCCGATAATAATAAACCGACTGGAACATCAGAAACTAACCTTCTATGTACGGCTTTATCAAAAAGAGTAATCATATTAGAACTTATTTCTCTTTTATCTATAATGTTAGATACTTTATTTGAAAGTTTATACCAATTTGATAAATTTATACTTTCTCTATTTGCTTCCAATAGATGTCCCGGTGGAAGTTTATTAACTTTTTCATATATAGATATTGGATCATGAATAAATCTAAAACTAAAAAGACTATCAACCGCATTTATATTGATTTGTCCGCAATCAATTACCTTTTCTAAACTTTTTAAATCAGATGAAAATGATATATTATTAGATTCATGGGTATAATATAATGGTTTCTTGCCAAAGGGATCTCTGACCAAATATAACTTTTCTTTTTTTAAATCCCATATAGCAAAAGCATACATACCATTTAAATAATCTAAAACTTTAATACCCCATTTGTCCCATCCAGCTAATAATACTTCACAATCTGAACCAGATGTAAATTTATAGCCCTCCTTAACTAATTTTGATTTAATTTCATTAAAATTATATATTTCGCCATTATAAATTATTACTTTTCCATATTTATACATAGGTTGTTTTCCAGCATCAGATGTATCGATTACACTTAATCTAGAATGAACAAAATATGATTTTTTATCAATCCACTTATCTTGCTGATCAGGCCCTCTTGGGTATAGCCTTTGCAAAGCCGCTTTCATTTTTTTATCTAAGTCTGTACTTCTAACTAGACCATTAAAATTTATAATCCCAGTAAATCCACACATTTTATTTATAAATACCTTCTTTAAGATTTTTATATACATCATTATAAGCAGAAACCATTTTTTGCATGGAAAAGTTTTTCTTTACTCTTTCCCTGGCAAGTAATTTATGCTTTAAAAATATATTACTATCCATTTCTAATAATTCTTTTATAGCAAAATATAATTCATTCGCATTGCGAGGGCTAACTACCTTTCCTGCTTCTCCCACAATAAGTTTTGAATCCCCCACATCAGTAGCAATAGGTATTAAGCTACTTGACATTCCCTCAGCTAAAGCATTGGAAAAACCCTCTCCAAATGCTGATGAAGAAATAATTATATCACTTGCTGAATAAACAATTTCAATATCTTTACAAATATCTAAAGAAATCATTCCACTTTCAATTTTAATATTCTTGGTTTCAGATCCAGCAAATATTAAAATTGTAGAAGTAAAATTTTTATAAATATTTTTAAAAGCCTTTATTAAAGTTTCATGATCCTTCATAGGGTCATACCTTCCAACGCATAATAAAACCTTTGTATTTTCACTAATTTTATATTTTTTTCTAAATTGAACTCTATGCGCTTTATTATAAATAAATTTATTAGTATCTATTCCATTATGAATAACTATATTTTTATTTTTAAAACCAATACTCTTATGAAATTTTTTTCCTTCTATAGAATTATTAATGATTAAGTTTGGAATAGTTGAAAAATATTTACAACCCATAATAAAAAAACTTAAGAATTTTGAATAATAATGTGTCTCCATATTTGAACATCTTAAACCCCATATTAATGGAATCTTATTTGTAAATGTAATCTTTCTCAACACAACTTCTAAAAAACTAGAATGATACATCCATGTATTTATTATATCTGGTTTATAACTTTTTATTATTTTAAATAATTTATATAAACTAATAATCGCAAAAATATTTTTTTTTATATTTAAATTAAATGTTAAAATTTTATTTTTTTTAATTTCCTCCTCAAATATATTTCCATCAATTAATTGACAAATTGCATGATTTTTATTTTTTTTTACCAATTCTATCAACTGTCTCTCAGCACCTCCCTGCTGTAGGCTTGATATAATATGCAATACTTTAATTTTTTTTATTTGCATAAATTATTTCTTTAATAAAATTTGATACTTTTCTAGCGTAACTCATCTGTGTATTATAAATTTTTAATAGTGATACTCTCAATTTAGGATTCTTAAAATCTTTTCTTACAGGCAAATTAGTTAATAAATTAAACATTTCCTCAATATCTTTACACATCATTAAACTTTTATTTAAAATATTTATATTTAAATCTTTAAGTCCAGATATTTCCTCCATAGCTATCACTGGGGTACCTAGAGTTAAAGATTCTAATACAACATTAGGTAAGCCTTCCCATCTCGATGGCAAAATCAAATAGTCTGCTCCAGCCATATAAGCATATGGAAAACTTACTTGTCCTAAAAAATTAACTTTATCTAATATTTGTTTTTCTTGAATAATTTTCATCAAATTATTTTTTTCTTTTCCTTCTCCAATAATTGTCAAATGAATGTTCTGAATATCATTTAAAAAGGGTAATATACGGTCTAGACCTTTTTGATAAACTAAGCGACCTACAAAAATTATTCTTAGTCCTTTCCCCTTATGTCTTTGAGTTTTTTTAAAATATCTAATCCTTTTAAAATTAATTGGATTGGATATAATAGATATTTTTCTTTTATCGATCCCTTTTATAATCAATTCTTTTTTCATTGCAGTTGAACTTGCTATAACTCCATCTATGGCGGGCATACAAATTTTATAAAGATTTCTATAAATTAAAGAGTTAGGGATATGTAATAAAGAAATTGAAGGCATATTAGGCTCTCTAGCTATTAATAATGTTTTAGGAAAAAATAATTTTTTAAAAATTAAAAGAAATATAGTTATATGAGGAAAAGTCGATAAAATAACTTTAGGTTTTTTTTCATTTATTTTTTTTACTAAATTAAATAAAGAATACCTAAATTTAGAAGCATTTAAGTTAATTATTTTACTCTTAGAAATATTGCATTCTAATGGCCCATCTATATTTTGCATTAATAAAAAGTAATCAAAAGTATTTTTATCCAAATTTTCAATTAAACTTAAAGTTACTCTTTCTGCACCACCATTTGCAAATGATGGCAACAATATAAAAATAGTAAATGGGTTCATTTATCTATTCTTTTACTAACACCCATTTAAATTTATCCTCCAGCTTAAGAGAAAAACCATTATTTGAAAAAAAACTAAAAGAGCGAAAATTATTTTTTTTTACAATAGCTCTTAAAGGAAATAAATTTACTGAATATGAAGCTAAATTTAACGCTTTGCTTGCTATGCCTTTTTTTCTTTCTTCTTTTAAGATATATATGTCTACATCTAAATAATTACTTGATTTTTTTTGAAATCTAATCTGACCTATAGGAATATTTTTTTCATTCTCTATAATCCAAATATAAGTATTGACATCTTTTAGCCTTTCTAAAAACCAATCAGCATGTTCATTTAAAGATATATTACCTTTGTTAATTAATTTCGCTGAGATAGAGTCAGAATTATTGACCCACCCTAGCAATAAAGATTCATCTTTTTCATTTGCATATCTTATATTTATCACTCAATATTCCAATCGGTGTTTTTTACTTAAATATTAAATATTTCTTTCATCTACAAAAAGCATCTCAGATAATGAACCAAGGTCATTAATTTTTTCTGATGGCAAACGAGATACAAATTTTTTAAGTACACGGCAATCATCCGAACTTATTTTTGTATTTCCATGCCCTTGAGAAATATTGGTATTTAATTTTTTTATATCATCTATCTCTTTGTGAGGAACTTCTAATTTGTTTAAAAATTGCCCTATACTTTTACCACTTTCCAGATCTTCAGTTTTAATAATCAAAGACTTTTTTACTTTTTGAAAATTGCTTATTTTTTTAAATCTTAAGATAGTTTCTACCCATGACCATAAATAATATTCGCCAGCACTCCATCCAAATGTGTCCATAACCAAAATATTACTTTTTAATTGTGGAGAAGAATTATCTAAAAAAAAATTTTTTTTCCTATTTAAAAAACTTCTCATATTCAACATAGGATCTCGTATTAATAGAACAATAGAATAATTTTCTAGCAAATTATCAAAACCTAAATATAAGCTTCTAACAAAATGTTTGCTTACATCAAAATAAATACTTGAATCAGTTTTTTTTAATTTTTTATTTATGTTTCTTAATTTTTTAAAAACTATTTTATTTATAAATTGAATATCATTATTTTCATAAGCTTTAAGAGTTTTACCTCTGCCTAATAATTCATTAGTATCTATAAATTTTCTTCTAAATTTTTTTTCCAGAAACCCCATTTTTCCAGAAAATATATTTTTATATAAAGTAGGACTTTCAAATTCAGTGAGACAATTATATGAATGTTTAAGTAATATATCATATAAGGTCATCTGACCGCTGCGTCCTGTAGTTACAGTAAAAATATAATTTTTAATCATTAATCATTAATCTTCAATAATGGTAATTATTTCCAAGAAAATAACTTTTTTAAGTCTTTTACAGAATGAGTTTGTATTAAATTCATTCTATGACCTGAGCCTGGATAACCAAGAGCAGTAACAAGAATCATATCACTTTCCAATATCTCTTTATTTTTCCAAAGATGAAATAAACATTTAGGTATATGATTAAGATTATCTTTATAAAATTTAGTGTCATAAAATATACCTTTTGTACCAGATAACAAATTTAAGCTTCTAGAAACTTTTTTATCATTACTCACAGCTATAATTGGTTGAGATAGCATTTGACTTGAAATTATTCTGGCTGCATGACCAGACATCGTTATAGCCACTATTTTTGTTATAGGTAATAAAGAACATAAGACTGAAATGGCTTTTCCAGAAGCTAAAGATGAAGTGTGTTTATTAAAGATTTTATATTTACTAATTTCATCAGTTACTAAACTAGATGAAATATTTGACATAACTTTTATTGATTCTACTGGATATGCTCCTACTGCAGTTTCTCCCGATAACATTGTCGCACTAGCTCCATCTAATATTGAATTAGATATATCCAAAACCTCAGCCTTTGTTGGATAGGGATTATTAATCATATTATCTAACATCTCGGTAGCAACAATGACTGGCGTAGAATTTGCATTAGCTGTTTTAATAATATTTTTTTGATTTATAGCTAAATTTTCTATGTTAGTTTCTGTAGAGAGATCTCCTCTATCTATCATAATAGCATCTGCTTCATCTATAATTTCTTCTAAATTTTGTAATCCTTTCTGATTTTCAACCTTAGCTACTATATAAGGACTATGTGAATTAATTAGGTTTCTGATTTTTTTAATATGCTTTCTTGATTCAACAAAGCTAATTCCAACAAAATCAACATCCTTAGATTTTGCAAATTCAATCATCTTAATATCTCTTTTAGTAATTAGTGCTCCGCCCATGGTTATATGTGGAACATTAATCCCTTTAGAACTTTTTAATACTCCTTTAGTCAGAGCCTTTAAATAAATATCCTTGCCTACAACTTTTATAACTTTAAATTTTAATGTTCCGTCATCTGCTAATACTACATCATTTTTTGAAATATACTTATGCAATAAATTGTTAGTAATAGGGACTTTATCTTTTCCATTATATTTTTTATTTGTTGTTAAAATAATTTCATCAGAAATTGAAAAACTTGGTTCATATTGCAAAATAGTTGTTCTAATTTTTTTACCTGGAATATCTATTAAAATTGGTAAATTTGGCAAAATACTTTTAATTAACCTAATCGTATTAGAATGCCAATCTAAAGAGTTATGAGAACCGTTTAATCGAGCGACAGACATGCCCGCCTTATGCATCATTTTTAATTTTTTTGAATTCGCTGTTTTAGGACCTATGGTAGCTACCACTTTAGTTCTTTGATAGTTTTTAATCTTCGTCATTTATAAATATTTCCTTACCTTTTATTGAATTTACAATTTCTGGGCGCATAAATTTCTCACTTATAGGGATATTGTTTATTAGCGCATTTCTAATAGCGGTACCACTAATAGGAATTTTATTATGTAAATGTTTACAAATATCATCGGTAGTAATTTTTTTACATTTTCCACAATAAAATGGCCCCCTAATTTTAACAATTTTTATTTTAAGTTCTTTTTCATATTTTTTACACA
>TARA_B100000686_G_scaffold181300_1_pt1 | contig 47063 bp, 45 predicted proteins | sample TARA_B100000686 | Tara Oceans TARA_B100000686 (sample SAMEA2622733) | marine metagenome | biome: marine biome (ENVO:00000447); feature: marine epipelagic mixed layer (ENVO:xxxxxxxxx); material: "saline water (ENVO:00002010), including plankton (ENVO:xxxxxxxx)" | depth 150 m
AAAAAAACTCCAGAATAAAATGAACAAAAATTTAAAAATTAGACAATATAAAAATTGTGCTTATTCTTAAGAGAATAGCATCAATATATTCACACAAGATTAGAATACTTTGGTCCAAAAAAGATCGTTGTATTTTTCCTCGACTAATTTTTCTGCATTTTCTATATCTTCATCCAATAAAAAATATTTATCAAATTTAACGTCTAAAACCTTCTGGAATGCTTTTTTCAATTCCTCTGCAACAGATTCAAATTCGAGTTGAACACCTAGTATTTCAAAAATACCAAGATTTTTTTCTTTAAGAGAGTTTTGATTTTGTTTAAATTGAAAAAAATCAGACAACTTTTTTTCTGATGACTTAAAAAGTATATTTCCATGTTGAATTATCGCTTCCCCTTCTCTGAATTGAGCACTACCAGAAATTTTATAACCTCGACATAAAATTTCTCTAACTGAATAAGTGGAAAAGCATGATGGACTCGAAGTGTACACTTTCTTTTTAGGCAAAACAAAATCCGATTCAACACCAAGTTTATCTAAAGCAATTTTTAAAGCGTAACTTATTTTTTCATAAGTATCTGGAATTTTTTTCCCTAAAAGATTGGAAGTGCCAATTATCGAATAGGTCAATTCACAATCATGAAGAACAGCCCTTCCACCACTCATCCTCCTACAAACATCAACTCCTTCAGACAATGATTTTTCTAAATCAAAATCTGTTTTAATATTCTGAAATCTACCAACTGAAATAGTTGGGTTACTCCATCCATATACCCTTAAAAAAATAGGTGCAGGTATTTTTTTTTCTTCTCTGAGCGAATAAATTCTTTTGCACTTCTGAAACAATGCTTCATCTATAGCCATATTCCAAGCACCAGTTTGGTATCCACTATTCAAGAAATGGGCTGACGAACAAACCAATTACTTATCCTCAACTTTCATTAAAGCTTTCAATTGGCAAACATGAACAAATAAGATTTCTATCGCCATATGGGTTATTAACACGTTTAACCGGAGGCCAATATTTATTCTCTTTTACCCATGGCAAAGGAAAAACTGCTTTTTCTCTAGTATAAGGATAAATCCAATCTTCCACCGAAACATCTTTGGAAGTATGAGGTGCATTTTTTAAAATATTTTCAAGTCTATCAGCTAAACCATTTTCAACTTCAGATATTTCTTTTCGAATCTCTATCATCGCTTCACAAAATCTATCCAGTTCTTCTTTTGATTCACTTTCGGTAGGTTCTATCATTAAAGTACCAGGAACGGGGAAAGACATTGTAGGAGCATGAAACCCAAAATCAATTAAGCGTTTAGCAACATCCTCAACGGTTACTCCTATACTTGTTTCAATGTCTCTCAAATCTATAATACATTCGTGAGCAACCATACCTTTCAAGCCCTTATAAAGTACTTCATAATGACCTTTAAGTTTTTTTGAAATATAGTTAGCATTTAGAATAGCTACTTCAGAAGCCCTTTTAAGTCCTAGACTACCCATCATTTGAATATAAGCCCAAGAAATGGGCAAAATCCCTGCACTACCCCAAGGGGCAGAAGACACAGTATATCCTCTATCTTTTGAGGAATGTCCATCCTTAGCAAAATGACTTGGCAAAAAAGGACTAAGATGTTCCGCAACTCCTATTGGCCCCATTCCTGGACCTCCTCCTCCATGAGGAATACAGAATGTCTTATGTAAATTCATATGTGAAACATCCGGCCCAAAATCACCAGGACGACACAAACCTACAAGCGCATTGAGGTTTGCACCATCCATATATACTTGTCCACCATTAGAATGAACAACATCACAGATATCTGAAATTTTTTCTTCGAAAACTCCATGTGTTGAAGGGTATGTAACCATTAAAGCCGCTAAATTAGACGAATGTAACTCCGCTTTCGTTTTCAGATCATGAAAATCTACATTTCCTTCGTCATCACATTTTACTACTACAACTTCAAAACCCGCCATAACTGCACTTGCAGGATTCGTTCCGTGAGCAGAACTAGGTATTAGACATATATTTCTATTAGTTTCTCCACGTTGTTCATGATATTTTCTAATAACAAGTAAACCAGCATACTCTCCCTGTGCACCAGAATTTGGCTGAAAAGAAATTCTTGAGAATCCAGTTATTTCGCACAATTTTGTTTCAAAATCTTCCAAAAAAATGGTATATCCCTTACACTGATTTTGAGGGGCAAAAGGATGTATCCTATTAAATCCCTCCCAAGTAATAGGAATCATTTCTGAAGTGGCATTTAATTTCATAGTACATGAACCAAGAGGAATCATGGACTTTGTAAGAGAAATGTCCTTTTCTTGAAGCCGGAAAATATAACGTAGCATCTCAGTTTCTGAATGATAAGAATTAAATACTGGGTGAGTTAAATAAGGAGAACCCCTTAAAAGTTCTTTAGGGATATTAAAATTCTCCGTGTTATCGCATTCAAGTATTTCAAAATCAATCTTTCCTTTTTCACAAAAAACTCCTAATAAATCTTCCAATTCCTTAAGTTTCGTAGTTTCATCTAATGATATTCCTATCTTATCATCAGCAATAAAACGTAAGTTAAATCCTTTCTTTTCTGCTTTTTGAATAAATGAATTCGCTCTTTCTCCTCCGGTATTTACCTCTATCGTGTCAAAGAAACTGCTGTTTTCTACCTGGAAATCCAACTTTTCAAGACCTTTTGAAAGGATGACAGTAAATCGATGGATCCTTTCGGCAATTCTTCGAAGTCCTACAGGACCATGATAAACAGCGTACATACTCGCCACAACGGCCAGAAGAACTTGTGCAGTACAAATATTGCTTGTGGCTTTTTCCCTTCTGATATGTTGTTCCCTGGTTTGAAGAGAAAGTCTTAACGCGTTATCTTCATTCGCATCAATAGAAACTCCAACAATACGTCCCGGAACGGACCTCTTGTAATGTTCTCGAGTGGCAAAAAAAGCCCCATGAGGACCACCAAAACCCATAGGAACTCCAAATCGTTGAGAATTACCAACAACAACATCAGCCCCAAACTCTCCCGGAGGTTTCAATAAAACCAAACTCATTAGATCAGAAGCAACTGCAACTAGACAATCCTTTGAATGTGCTTCTTTAACAAGATCAGAAAAATCATAAATACTGCCATTAGTATTAGGATATTGAATAAAAATACCGAAAGCATTGAATTCACTGAAAGAATCCACACTTCCAACTTTGATTTCTATTCCTTGCGGTTCAGCTCTAGTTCTTAAAATATCAATTGTCTGAGGATGACATCCATCAGAAACAAAAAATATTGGGCTCTCATTTTTAGATAAATTTCTAATCATAGTCATAGCCTCTGCTGCTGCAGTGCCTTCGTCTAACAATGATGAATTTGCAATATCCATCCCAGTCATATCAGAAATTAGAGTTTGAAAATTTAAAAGCGCTTCCAATCGACCCTGAGAAATTTCAGGTTGATATGGGGTGTAAGCAGTATACCAAGCAGGATTTTCTAAAATATTTCTTAAAATTACAGATGGAGTAATACAGTCATGATAACCCATGCCAATCATCGAACGATTGACTACATTTTTTTTCGCAAACAACTGCAACTGCTCAAGCACCTCTTTTTCTGGACAACTTTCACCTATTTTAATAGGCTCTTTAACAGATATAGTATCAGGAACAGTATTTTTTATTAATTCTTCGAGATCAGAAAAACCAAGGAATTCAAGCATACTCAGGATATCAACCTTACTAGGTCCTATATGCCTTCTTACAAACTCATCTCTTTGTTCTAAATATTCTAAATCTTTAAATGAATTAGAAAAATCCAAATGTGTTACCTCTTTAAATGCTATATCAAGTTCTATTTTTCTTCTGCACCAACGTAAGAAGCATATTCCTCGCCAGTCAGTAAAGTATCTAACTCAGCAGAATCTGTCATTTTTACTTTGATAATCCAAGCTTCATTATAAGGATCAGAATTGATTAATTCTGGTTCTTCTTCTAGTCTCGAATTAACTTCTACAATGGTCCCTGAAACTGGAGCATACAGATCTGAAACCGCTTTCACCGATTCAACAACGCCGAACGTGCCACTTGCATCTACGGAAGATCCAACTTCTGGAACTTCTACATAAACCACATCACCAAGTTCATCTTGCGCATGAGCAGTTATCCCTATAATTGCGATATCTCCATTCATTTTTACCCATTCATGCTCTTTCGAATACTTCAAATCCTCAGGAAATTCCATACGTTTTACTCCTTACAAAAAATAAAATTTTAATCTTTATTATAGAAGGGAGTTCTAACTATTTTCCCCCTCCTATAACTACCACGTATATCTATTTCAAATTCTTCATTTACTAAAGAATTCTCTTTTGAAACATACCCTATTCCTATAGCTTTGTTCAACGAAGGACTCATAGTTCCACTCGTTACAAATCCAATTTCCATTCCATTATAAAAAATTTTATTTCCTTTCCTCGGAATCCCTCTATCAATCATCTCAAAACCTATCAATTTTCTGCAAACTCCTTCAGAATGAATTTTTAATAACTTTTTATATCCAATAAAATCAGAATTTTTCAATTTTACAACCCAGCCCAAACCTGCTTCGTAAGGATTTGTAGATTCATCAATTTCGTTCCCATATAGAGAATACTTCATCTCTGTTCGCAAAGTATCTCTTGCTCCTAATCCGCAAGGAGTAATTCCAAAAAATTTTCCATTTTCCAAGAGAAGATCCCAAATCAGATGCACTGAATTTTTCCCGCAATATATTTCGTATCCATCTTCTCCGGTATATCCAGTTCTGGAGATCAAAATAGATTTTTTATCTATTTCGCACTCCATCAATTCGAAAGGTTTTAGATTGTGAAGTTTTAAATCATTTTGGAAAAGCTTTTCTAAAACAATTTTTGAACTTGGCCCTTGCAATGCAATTAAACACATTTCTTCGCTAAAATTTTTTATTTCACAATCAAATTTATTTTGTGATGTAGCCCAAGTAAAGTCTTTTTCAATATTAGAAGCATTCACAACAAGCATATATTTCGACTCAGAAATTTTATATGCCAAAGCATCATCTAAAATCCCACCATCTTCTTTGCAGATAAGAGTGTACAAAACTCTCCCTATAGGTAGTTGTTCTAAATCATTTGTTACTAAAAAATTTAACATCTTAGTAGCTTCAGGACCTTCAAAAAAGAATTCTCCCATATGACTAACATCAAAAATTCCAACATTTTCTCTAACCGAGAGATGTTCTGAATTGATACCTTCATACTGGACAGGCATTTCAAAACCGGCAAAGGGAACAAGCCTCGCACCAAGTTCAATATGCTTATCGTGTAAATGAGTTTTTTTTGTAGAAATTCGTTTTTCAGTCAAGGAACAAACTCTTAAGAAAAATTATATATAAAAAGCATAATGTCTTATAAAAACAGTTTTAACTAATCGAACGTATTCCTGTTTCAAATCCAGCAATAATCAGTTTTTGAATCTGACTAGTTCCCTCATATATAGTGGCAATTCTAGCATCTCGCATATACCTTTCAACAGGATATTCATTACTGTATCCCATTCCACCATGAATTTGAATTGCATGATTTGCTGCTTTTAACGCCGATTCTGAACAATAAAGTTTAGCGATTGAAGTTTCGCGTGTATTTTTTCTTCCTTCATTTTTCAATTCACCTGCCTTATAGAGAAGCAGACGACTAGCCTCCACATCTACAACCATCTGTGCAATTAAATCTTGTACCAACTGATGCGCTCCTATTGGTTTTCCAAAAGTATGTCGTTCTTTAGAAAATGATACTGAAGATTGAAGAGATGCTTGTGCAATACCTAAACAACCGGCAGCAACTGAGTATCTACCATTATCTAGTGCACTCATAGCGACTTTAAAACCATCACCTACTTCACCTAAAATTGAATCCTCTGGGATTTCAACATTTTCCATAAAAATTTCAGCAGTATTAGAACTTCTTAGTCCTAATTTCCCATGAATATCCTTCGTTGAAAAACCATCACTTTTTGTTTCAACTAGAAAAGCAGTCATTTTTCGAGGATTATCTTTTTCTGTTTGTGCAATAACTAAGGCAATATCAGCAACACCACCGTTACTAATCCAAATTTTATTACCATTCAAAATCCAACCATTTTGAGTTTTTTTTGCAAAAGTCTTGATATGTTGCGCGTCAGAACCTGCATCTGGTTCGGTCAAAGCAAAACAGCCAAAATTTTCAACAGAACATAATTTAGGCAAATAAAGATGTTTTTGCTTCTCAGAACCCCATTTCAGAATTGTTGATGCTACTAAAGAAATCTGAACAGATAGAACTGTTCTTACTGAGCTACAAGCTTTACTGATTTCTTCATTGATAATTGCATAAGATATATAATCTAGATCTGCTCCTCCATACTTTGAAGGTATTGGTCCTCCGAACAATCCTAATTCACCCATTTCCTTAACAATTTCAAGTGGGAAACGCTCTTGAATATCATTTTCTCTAGCTACATGGCTGGGTATTTTTTCAGCCGCAAACTGAGATGTAGTCTCTTTGAGTAATCTTTGTGACTCGTTGAAACGAAAATCCATTTTCTCCTCTTCACCTTTTCAAATCAACTTGAACTATAATCAAAAAATCCCTTGCCAGTTTTACGACCCAAATGACCAGCACGAACCATTTTTTTTAATAAGAAATTTGGTCTATACCTCGTTTCACCTAGTTCACGATATAGAGTTTCAGTTTTTGCAAGATGTATGTCTATACCAATTAAATCAATAAGTTCAAGAGGTCCCATTGGCAGACCTGCACCCATTTTCATTGCAATATCAATATCCTCTGCAGAAGCAAGACCTTGAGAAAAAACTTCAACTGCCTCATTCAAAAGTCCTGCGAGAACTCTACTTCCTATCCCTGCAGGGCTATCAAAATTCGCTACAATAGGAACTTTCTTTAATTGCTTAGCCAGCTCTATAGTAACTTCTATAGTCTGTTTAGAAGTTTGCAACCCAGGCATAATCTCGACTAATTTCATAACAATTGGGGGATTAAAAAAATGAACGCCTATTACCTTATCTGATCTTTCAGTTGAAGAAGCAATTTCAGTAATAGACAGTGAAGTAGTATTACTAGCAAAGATTGCAGAAGGAGAAGCTAAACTATCAATTTGACCAAAGATTTCTTTTTTTATTTTCATATCTTCAAAAATCGCTTCAATAATAAAATCTGAATCTTTTACATTTTCTAACTCAACTGAAATATTGATTTTTTCAAAAATTTTTTCAACTTCAACTGCAGAGATCTTTCCTGCTTCAATTCGAGGCTCTAATCTTTTTCTTAATCCTGTCAAAGCAGAAGTAAGAATTCTTTCTTCCGTATCAAAGAGAGTTACACTTATTGAGTTCTGAGCAAAAACTTGTGCAATACCAGCACCCATTGTCCCTGCTCCTATAACCGAAACTTTCTTAGGAGTCATATCAATTCCTCTTATATTCTTTTTAATTATCCAATACGTTTAATAACCAAAGCTATGCCTTGACCACCACCAATACAAGCACTAACTACTGCATGCTCTTTGCCCATCTTCTGCAATGCGTTCATACAGGTTGATAAAATCTTCCCGCCCGTCGCACCTACAGGATGTCCTAAAGCAATTGCGCCACCACGAACATTTAATTTTGAACGATCCCACTTCAGTTCTCTTTCACATGCTATCACCTGTGCCGCAAAAGCTTCATTCACCTCTATCAAATCCATATCATCTAACTTAAGATTCGCTTTATTTAGTGCCATAGGAATCGCTTCTATAGGACCCAGACCCATCAATTTAGGATCTACCCCTGCAGATGCATACCCTAAAATTAAACCTAAAGGCTTAATACCCAATTCATTAGCTCTTTCTCTAGATGAGATGACTGTAGCTGAACCAGCATCTCCCTGACAACAAGAATTTCCTGCGGTTACTGATCCTTCTTTTTCAAAAGCAGGACGAAGTCTACCTAACTTTTCTAAAGAAATATCATAGCGTGGAGTTTCATCTTCACAAAAACTTTTCACTTCTCCTTTTCTATTTTTTAACTCAACAGGAATAATCTCATCTTCAAAAAGACCTGATTCAATTGCATTTATTGCTTTCTCTTGACTTTCTAGGGCAAATTCATCTTGTTCTTCTCGAGAAAGATTATACTTCTCTACTAAATTTTCAGCCGTACAACCCATTAACTGACCAGACAAAGGATCCATATATCCATCCTGATAAATAAGATCTATAAATTTCGCATGACCAATTTTTGCCCCCCATCTTGCATCTTTCTGGACATAAGGAACATTACTTGTACTTTCTACCCCTCCAGCTAAAACAATACTAGAATCTCCGGCGCGAATCGATTGAGCTGCAAGAGCAATAGTTTTAAGACTCGAGCCACAACGCTTATTTACAGTAAACGCTGGAACATTCTCAGATATGCCACTCTGCACAGAAATCAAACGTGCAGAATTAGGGCCTACACCTGCTTGCCAACCATGACCAAAAATTACTTCATCAAAATTCTCTGGTTGAACATTCGATCTTTTTATTGCTTCTTGGGCAACTAAAATACCCAACTCTGGAGCAGTTTTGTCTTTCAAAGAACCACCAAAAGAACCAACTGCAGTTCTTACACTACTCAAAATCACTATTTCTTCTGTCGACATTGATTCATCTCCCTTGCGAACAAATTACTTATAAATTATTTGCTAAATGAAAGTCTCATGGACTTTATAACGAGAACAACTATGAGGCAAATACTGACTGGAAAAGTATTTCAACAAACAGATTTATTGTGATTTTATCTATTGAAAAGAAATCTCAAGAAATTCCAAGGTATTTTTAAAATCAATCGGCAATTCAGAAACAACTTCAATTTCTTCAGATGTAATTGGATGTCTGAATTTCAAACTTCTAGCGTGCAAAGCCTGTCTTGAAAGATTTTTTTCAAGGTATTTGCTAATGTCCTTATTCGAAAATCTGGAATTGTCTCGATTAACATAAACTGAGTCACAAACAATAGGATGCTTAATATGATGCAGATGAACTCGTATTTGATGTGTCCGACCCGTCTTAATATTAACTCTTAGAAGAGAAAAATTATTTGCATTTGCTAAAACTTCATAGGATGTGAAAGCATTTTTACCTCCATTTACGACTGCCATTTTAGTTCTGTGTCTTGGATGTCTTCCTATGGGGAGACTGATTTCATTTGACAATTTTTTTGGAACCCCGTGTACAAGTGCTAAATATTTTTTCTCAATCTTTCGATTCTTAAGGGCTGAACTAAGTCTTGTATGTGCTAAATCAGATTTTGCGACTATAACTAATCCTGAAGTATCTTTGTCTAAGCGATGAACGATACCAGGTCGCTCAACTCCTCCAATTCCTGATAATTCTCCTCTACAATAATATAAAAGTGCAGAGACTAACGTTCCCTTTGTATTTCCTGCGCCAGGATGTACAACCATTCCTGGAGGTTTATCAACAACTAGCAAATGACAATCTTCATAGATAACTTTTAATTCAATTTTTTCAGGCAAAATAAATGATTTTTCTGGCGGAGGAATTATCACCTGTATTTGGTCTCCGGCACAAACCTTAGTAGAAGGCTTAATACTTTCTTTATCATTTATAGATACACAATTATCTCTTATAAGTTGGTTTAAACGAGAACGAGACAATTCCATAATATTTTTTTTTAAAAAAACATCTACTCTATCAATTTCATCGGTACTTAATAATTTAATAATTTTTGATTTTTTTGGCATTTTGACACTAAAATTTAAAGATATATAAAAAAAACAACGTTTTAATCTTGATTTTTAAGAAATAGTTTTTTTTGAAAAAGAAGTTCTCAAAATAATAAATAAAAGTATAACTACGCCAATACTTATTCCAGAATCTGCAATATTAAAAGCAGGCCAATAAAATGAACCGGAGTAAAGCAAGATAAAATCGACCACTTCACCATAGAGAAAACGATCTACTAAATTACCGATACCACCACCAAATATAAAAATGAGGGCAAAACGTGCAAGCGAACTATCCGAAAACTCGTGAAGATATAAATATACAACGAAAAATAAAGCAAAAAAAGTAACTGAAATAAATAACCATTTTGAAATACTAGGAGGAAGACCTGCTAAAAAACTAAAAGCACCTCCTGGATTTCGAACATGAATAAAATCAAAAAAACCGGGGAAAACATTTACCCTAGAACCTAAACTTAAATTTGATAGAACAATAACTTTAGAAAGTTGATCTAAAAATGCAAAAAGAATTCCAAATAGAAATAGATCGCGTGAATTTAAAAAAATTTTCATGAGTTATATGTTGATACTATCCGTGCACACCGCGCTGAAAGATCTGGATAATTTGGGTCAGAACCAACATCTTCAGAAATTTTCCAGGACATTTCACATTTTTTTCCCTTCGCTAAATCGATTTGTATCGCAAGTCCTTGAATTTCTTCACTTTGAAAAATTTCATCAGGAATCTGAGAATTGGAAGACGCCAATTTTGCACTAGAAACAATAAAGATATCTTCCATTTTATCTACAAGAGGTAATAATTTTTCTCTTATATCTTCTGGCGCATAGATTAATACAGAAAAATTCAAAGAACTTCCTTTTCCTTTTTCTTGGATTTTACGAGTTTCTTCAATTGCTTTAAGAACCTCAGGTCTAATTTCTAAAAGCCGTTTCCATTTAGATTCAAGTTGAGGATCTCTTCTTTCAGGATCTGTCTCAGGGAAAATAGAAAAATGTATACTGTCGCCGTATCTTTTATCTGTATACCCATAAACTTCTTCTGAGGTAAACGAAAGGATAGGCGCCATGAGTCTTAGAAGAGTATCAAGAACATCGTCCATCGTCACAAGAGCAGATAAACGCTCAGGATCATCCGGCAAAGAAATGTAAAGTCTATCTTTCAAAACATCCATATAGAAAGCCGACAAATCCACTGCACAGAAATTATTTAAAGCATGATAAACAGTATGGAATTCATAATCCTCATAAGCCTTTTTAACTTTTTCAATTAATCTATCCAACCTACTCAAAATTAATCTGTCTATTTCATTTCTCTCGCTAATTGGGAATTTCGAAGAATCATATTTAAATCCTTCATAATCATGTAAATTACCTAATAAAAATCTACAAGTATTTCTTATCCTTCTGTATGCTTCTGATAGTCTTTCAAGTATTTGATTGGAAAGTCGAATATCTTCTCGATAATTTTCTCCAGCAACCCATAATCTTAAAATTTCAGCGCCATATTGTTTAATGATTTTTTCTGGAGCAACAGTATTCCCCAAACTCTTACTCATTTTTTTTCCATTTCCATCTACTACATATCCATGAGTTAACACTTCACGATAAGGAGCTGACCCACGAACACCAACTGCTGCCAAAAGAGAACTATGAAACCAACCTCTATGTTGATCACTGCCTTCTAGGTACATATTTGCAGGCCAAGTCAATTCTTTATTTTTCTCAAGGACTGCCGCTTGACTGACTCCAGAGTCGAACCAAACATCAAGAATGTCAGTCTCTTTTTTAAAATTTGCAGACCCACACGAAGGACAAACAAAACCGTCAGGTAAAAGTTCAGTACAGTCTTTTTCAAACCAGACATCTGCGCCCTCAGACTCCATTAGATCTGCAACATGAATTGCAACACTACCATCTACAATTATTTCTGAGCATTTCTCACAATGAAAAGCTACTATCGGAACTCCCCATGATCTCTGACGCGATATGCACCAATCGGGTCTGTTTTCAATCATCTGATAAATGCGCTCTTCGCCCCAGTTTGGCACCCACTCTACTTTCCGTATCTCTTCTAAAGCTTTCTTTCTTAAATCCGATTTTTCCATAGAAATAAACCACTGGGGAGTAGCTCTAAAAATCGTAGGCCTATGACTTCTCCAATCATGAGGATAGGGATGGGGGTATTTTTCTGTAGCAAAAAGCATCCCTATTTCTTTTAAAAATTCAATAATTTCTTGATCGGCATCAAAAACAAACTGTCCGGCAAAATGTTCAATTTCTTCAGTAAACCTCCCACCATCGTCTACAGGACTATATATTTCCAATCCATACTTCAATCCGGTTTCATAATCCTCTCTACCATGACCTGGAGCTGTATGCACGACACCTGTACCTTGCTCAAGTGTTACATAATCTGCATGCACTACTTTCGAGTCCCTTTTTATCCAAGGATGACTGACTGAGAGATTCTCTAAGATTTTTGAATCAAAATCTTCTATCTTTTCTATTTTACCCTCGCTGACAATTTCACCTTCATTTAATACTTTTTCTAAATGAGGGGTAAAAGATTCATGGAAAATGAGTATTTCTTCTCCATAAGAAAAAATGGAATACTTTAAACTTGGATGAAATGCTAAAGCCAAATTAGCTGGCAATGTCCATGGAGTTGTGGTCCAAATAAGAACACTTACTTTCTTTTTTGAATCAAGTTTTGACAAAAAAGGAATCCGTTCACCCCAACTTAATATGTGTCCCTTTTTTAACGGAAATTTAACATAAACACTTGTTGTTGTTATCTCTTCATATTCAACTTCAGCTTCTGCAAGAGCTGTTCTTAATCCAGGAGCCCAATGTACAGGTTTCAATCCCAGATAAACATTTCCAGTTTCCATAAAACGTCCAAGCTCTCTTACTGTTGCAGCTTCATAATCAAAACTCATAGTTAAATAAGGATTTTTCCAATCACCAAAAACACCCAGACGCATGAATTCTTCTTTTTGTATATCAATAAATTTTTCTGCATACTTTCTACATAGTGCACGTTTTTCAATTGGAGATATTTCAAACCGCTTTTTTCCCAATTCTTTATCTACTTGATGCTCAATTGGCAAACCATGACAATCCCAACCAGGAACGTATGCAGCATCAAACCCTGACATTTGTTTTGACTTAACAATTATGTCTTTTAAAATTTTGTTTAGGACAGTTCCCATATGAATATTACCGTTTGCATAAGGAGGTCCATCGTGGAGAATATATTTTTCTCTACCCTTTGATTTATTTCGTATCTCTCGATAAATATCTTTCTCATTCCATTCAGAAAGCATTTCGGGTTCTCTAACAGACAGGTTTGCTTTCATGGGAAATGAGGTTTTAGGTAAGTTTAAAAAATTTTTATAATCTTCGGCCAAAGTCTTCTCCTGTTAAAACAAATTTATAACAACTTTTAATGATAAGATAGACCAACAGCTTTATAAACAGATGTCATTGTTCTCTGGGCCTCCTCCCGAGCCTTTTCACCACCAGATTTCAATATTTGATTTACATATTCCTTATCTGCTTTCAGTTTTTCACGTTCTTTTCTAAATGGAGTAAAAAAATTATCTAATTGATCGAGCAACATTTTTTTTGCGTCTCCATATCCTAGTCCTCCAGCCAAATATTGTTCACGTAAAGAATTCTGCTCCTTCTCATCAGTAAACAGTTTAAAAAGACTAAAAACATTACAAGCTTCTGGATCTTTAGGTTCTTCTACGGGGGTAGAGTCTGTAACAATCGACATAATTTTCTTTCGGAGCGATTTTCCCTCGTCAAAAATTTCTATCGTATTGCCATAACTTTTACTCATTTTTTGTCCATCAATTCCAGGAACTTTTGCTCCCTTATCCAATTTAAAGGAAGGAAGAGGAAAAATCTCTTCATAAGTATTATTAAAAGATTGAGCAATATCTCGCGTCATTTCTATGTGTTGGATTTGGTCCTCTCCAACAGGGACAACATTTGATCTGTAAATCAAAATATCGGCCGCCATCAGCATAGGATAAGTGTACAAACCCATAGAAGGACTAATTCCTCTTTGTACTTTATCTTTAAATGATGTTGCACGATCAAGAAGTCCTTTACCCGTAACACAGGATAAAATCCATGACAATTCACTAACTTCGGGGACATCGTTTTGTCTAAAAAAAACTGCTTTTTTAGGGTCTAATCCCAAAGCCAAATAATCAAGTGCTACCTCAAAAGTTTGCTGTGAAAGTAATTCCGAATCTTGTACGGAAGTCATGGCATGGTAGTTGGCTATAAAATAAAAAGCCTCTCCCTCTTCTTGCAGGGCTATATGCTGACGGAGAGCTCCAAAATAGTTGCCAATATGCAATTTACCAGAAGGCTGCACTCCAGATAGAAAACGATTTTTTGATAACATTTAAATTCCCAAAATAATTTTAAAACCAAGAGAATATTTTAAACAAATTCATAGCAAATATCCGCTCAGTAGCAAGTAAAAAATAAAATATTGGAGACATAATTAATATAAGCTTATCAAACAATATCAAACCAAGGATTATAAAAAAACCATAAGGCTCTAATCTTGAATAGTTAAATGCAAGACGTCTTGGAAGAAGACCATGAAGTATTCTTCCTCCATCAAATGGGAGAATTGGGACTAAATTAAATGCAGCGAGAGCTGTGTTTACTATAAAACTCATATGCAGCATCTTATAAATTGGCTCTCCAGCATAACTTAGATGAATTCCAAAATGTCGCATTTCAAACAATACAAACAAACTTAAAATAGCAAGGAAAAAATTAGAAACTGGTCCTGCCAGAGCTATCCAAATCATATCTTTTCTGGGATTTTTTAGATTCGATGAATCCACAGGTACCGGCTTTGCCCAACCGAAGCCAATTCCAGCAGCAAGCGATATTACAAAAGCTAGAGTACCTAAAGGATCTAAATGAACTAAAGGATTTAAACTGAGACGTCCTAAATACCTTGCAGTTTGATCTCCTAATTTAGAAGCAGTCCAACCATGAGCAACTTCATGCACCGTCAAAGCAATTAAAATTGCTGGGAGAGATACAATCAGTTTTTGAATAAAATCCTCTGAAAACAAAACAAAAATCCTACAACATTAAATTAAAGAAATTGAGTATTTTGTATTAATTAAAAAATCATATATCCAATCTAAGAGTTCCATACATTTTGAAAATCGTCACAAAAAACAAATTCATTCAAAGATTTTCTAGTTGATGGCTTTTTGTCTTTTTCCTGAACTTCAGGAGGCAAATCTTCAAAACTCCCTGGATAACCAACTGCAAAAAGAGCAACAACTCTATAAGGATCTGGTATCTTGAATTTTTCAAGAACCTTTTCTTCATCCCATCCAGCCATAGCATGCACTGTGAGTTCCAACGCGCTCCCCTGCAACAAAAGATTTTGCAATGCCATTCCAACATCTATCAACCATCTCTGCAATCCATTTCGTTCTGATTGTTCTTCTGGATTACCAAGTATAATCATTTTAGTCGGAGCTTCAGCAGCCCATTGACGATTTCCTTCATTCAAACATTCGTCAAACGCATTATTTGACTCTTCTGATTGAGTTACAATCACTCTCCATGGTTGTTTATTGCTACCTGAAGGTGCCCACCGGAATGCTTCTAACAATGCATTTAATTCATCTGGTTTTGGTGGAACTCCATTAAAATCTCTCTTGCTTCTTCTATTTTTAATTAAAGGATGTATTTCTGCCATCTATGTTCTCCTGAAAATTAATGAAAATATAATAGCGCATCAGTTATCAAAGTTTTAAAAAAATGCAGTGTAGTACAGCGTTCAGAAAAAAACAAAACACCGTCTAAGTTAGCTAGCATAACCCACATCTTTTTTTGTTTCTAATAAAACAATTTTCTCCGAAGAATCTAGCATGTTTATTCTGTATAAAGTATGTGCAAAAATTTGTGGAGCATAACAAATAAAAATTCTTTCATGGGAAATCAACAATGAGCGAACTAAAGAAACAAACTTTACGATACTTTTAGAATCTTCAAACTCTAGATCTTCCATATCTATTTTCAAAAAAGGAACCTCAAAATCTTTTAAAATTTTTTTTATCCCTGTATCAAACAATGAGAAAATTCTAATATCCAAATCTCCACTTATTTGTACTCTTAATTCTTTTTTATTTTCAAAAATTCTCAGGAAGAAATCTTCATTAATAGTAATTACACGCAAATTAGACCCCATACTTAGAGTTTTGCTTTAAAAAACTAAAAAAGAATCAATCAACAGATAAAGGAAAAACAATAGGCTGCGACTCTTTTGCACTTTTCTCAATCGCAAGTGTGACCTCAAGTGTAGTTCGAGCATGTTCAGGATTTGTTAAAGGAATTGATTTTCCTGCAACGACATGATCTAGCCAGTAACGTGTTTCATCTCTCATAGGACCCCAAAAATCTCCTACTAGAAAGTCTCCTGCCATCATACTCTCTAGAAAAACGACATTAGTCCTAAAATCTGGGACATAAGGAGATGGAACACCTTTAGAAGTAGCCAGAATTGAAGATTTATGAGAATCATCAATAAAAATTGCACCCTTATCACCCATAACTTCCATATCCATAGAAGTTACATTTGAAGGCCAATTGTCCGGCAAAATCCAGGAACAACCAAAGTTAATTGAACTACCGTCATCGAGACTTAAAATAGCCCATGCCCAATCGCCACAATCCATAGGATGATGAGGAAAAATTTCGCTACCTCCTTGTGCATATACACTTACCGGCCTTCTCCCTTCGAAATACCACAATGAAATATCAACCATATAAGTTAATGTATCCGTGACAGGACCAGCGTGCGGTGCGCGTTTATATATTTCCGCCCCACCTGACATGATATTATAGAGTGTAGCCCTAGCCGTTTGAAGTTCTCCTAACTTTCCCTGACTAATTTGTTCTTTCGCATTTAAAAAGCGCCTTCTTACTCTTTGAGTATATCCAATGTGTAAATTCCCATTATGCTCATGCAAACATTTGATAATTTTGTCAGCATCTTCTAAAGAAAGCGAAATAGGCTTTTCGCATAAGACCGGCTTTCCTAATTCGATAGCTCTGCAAACAGGTTCAGCGTGTGCAAATTCAGGAGTTGAGACAATAACTGCATCTACGTCAGGATGATTTAAAACTGCTTCATTATCCTCTGAAAAAAAATCTGCATCGACTTCTTCAGCCAGTCTCTTTGCATTTTCAATATTTTGATCTGACAGAGCTAAAAAACTTACTTCAGGAGAAGTTGATGCAAGATTAGCCCTTAATCTACCCATTCGACCTGAACCAATGATACCAACACCAATCTGTTTCAATTTTTATCCTTTCAAAGGTAAATCAATAACCTTTCCACCCTGCCTTGCACTAGTTTCCATAGCAACTGTTAGTTCAAGAGCATTCCTTCCAGCATTTGCATCACAAAGAGGAATCTCTTTTCCAGTAGTTACCCTCTCAACAAATAATCTGGTTTCATCTCTCATAGGACCAACAAACTCTCCAACTACCCAATCTCCTGGCATAGCAGAACCTAAAAAAGAAACATTAAAAGAAGAATCAGGAACATAAGAAGAAGGTGTTTCTTCCTCGCTAACCATCATTACATCTTTGTGACCATCATCAATTCTAATAGCTCCTTCACTTCCAAAAATATCCATGCTAATAGTAGCTACCGTAGCAGGCCATTTTTCAGGAAGTATCCAAGAAGAACCAAGATTAACAGCAGACCCGTCTTCAAAAGTAACTATCGCCCAACCATAATCTCCTAATTGATCAGGATGTTCAGAAAAGATTTTACTCCCGCCAAGAGCATAAACTCGGACTGGTTTCAAAGGTTCAAAAAACCATAGAGCCATATCAGCCATATATGTTAAAGCATCAGAAATCGGACTAGCATGTGGTGCTCTTTGATAAACTTGTTTAGCAACAGACATTGGGTTGTAAATACAAAGCCTACCTGACATGACTTTGCCAAGACGACCATCTTGAATATGTTCCTTAACAGAGAGAAACTTTCTTCTAAGACGTTGCGTATATCCTATATATAGTTCCGTACCAGTTTTTTTCTGTACATCTAGGATCTTATCTGCATCTTCTAGACTTAATGCAATTGGTTTCTCAACCAAAACAGGCTTTTGATTTTCAAGAGCGAGACAAATCCACTCGGTGTGTTCCCCTTCAGGAGTAGAAACAATTACTGCATCTACATTTGGATTCTCAATAACGGCTCTATTATCATCAGAAAAAAAAGCTGCTTCCGTCTGTTGTGCGAGACCTTTAGCTTTTTCCTTATCAATATCTGATATTGCGAGAAAATCTACCTGTGGAGAAGTAGCGGACAGGTGAGCTCTCAAAGAACCCATTCTCCCAGCACCTACTAAACCTATACCTATTTGTTTTTTAGGAACAACCATGCCAACCTCATAAAAGAATCATATGATATGAGTATAAGTCTAACAAATAAAAAAAAAACACAACACTAGCAACGTCAAAATAAAATTATTATATTGGGCAAAACAACAAATATTTTAAAGGAGACTTTTTTGGAAAAATCTCAGTCACTCGCGGCTATTTTAAAAGAGCCAAAGAATCTTTGTCTAGAAATGAGAGATATTCCCAACCCAGGAAAAGATGAAGTTCTTGTAGAAGTAAAAGCATGTGCAATTTGTGGAAGTGATTTTCACTTAATTGACGGTCATACCAAAAGAGCTCGTTTGCCAGTAGTGCCTGGACATGAACTTATGGGAAAAGTTGTTGATGTTGGGAAAGATGTTTCAAAAGATATTATAGGGAACAGAGTTTGCATAGAGAATCATGTTGCATGTGGAGAGTGTCGATACTGTAAATCTAACCGAGAAAATTTATGTAATAACTCTAGGTCTATCGGAACTACGATAGATGGAGGGTATAGTCAACATGTAATTGCACCAGCGAATAAACTTGTTCCTATTCCGGATAAATTAGATGATGCAACCGCATCGGTAATGCAAACACTTGCAACTGGATATCATGTAGTAAATAACCGTGCAAATTTAAAAAAGGATGAAACTGCTGCAATAATAGGTGTTGGTCCTATAGGTTTGTGCACTCTAGCTTGTGCAAAACAAATTGGTGCAAGAGTAATTGTTATTGATACGGTTGAAGATAGGCTTTCTCTTGCAAAAAAAATGGGGGCTGATGAAACTATCAATGCGATAGAGGTTGACCCAGTAGAAAAAGTTAAAGTCCTAACAGATGGCGAAGGGGCAGAAGTTAGCTTCGAAATAGTCGGAGGAAATCAATCTAAAACAATTCAACAATCAATTGACATGTTATGCAAGGGAGGAAGAACTGTAATTGTTGGGGTTTCTGGAATAGATATTCCTATCGATTTTCAGCCTATTCAACATTTAGAGAAAGTCATTATTGGTTCAAGGGGACATCCTTATTCATTCCAACCCTGCATCGATCACGTTGTTTCAGGAAATCTCAATGTTAGCGATATGATCACACACCAAATTCCCCTTTCAATGGTTAAAGAGGGAATTAAAATGATGAGAGAAAGAAAAGACGGTGCTATTAAGGTCGTTCTTATTCCAAACAAATAATAAACAGAATTTCTTGGAGATAATATGCAATCAAAAAAGAAAACTATAGGATTTATTGGTCTCGGATTAATGGGACAAGCTTTCACAAATAACTTAATGGAAGATGGTTATAAAATTTTTGGTACAGACCCTGTTCCATTGGCAAGAAGAAGGTTCAAAAGAAAAGGAGGCGAAGTTCTCGATTCTCCAAAAGAAGTTGTAGAAAATGCTGATATAACGTTCATTTCAGTCCCAAACTCGAAAATATCTTTAAATTGTGCAAAAGGAAAAAACGGTTATACAAACATCAACAAACAAACTTCAAAAAAAATTATTATAGACACTACAACCTCTGACCCCGATGACACGAGAAAAATTAGTTCTCTTTGTGAAACTTCTAAATTAGATTTTTTGGAAGGATGTATAAGCGGCAATAGCAAGGATGTAAAAAACAGAATCGGTCTTTTCTTAATAGGTGGAGAAGAAAAAATATATAAAAAAGTCAAACCCCTACTAGGGAATATTTTATCAGATCAGATTTATTGCGGGAAAGCGGGTTCTGGTGCAACTATGAAAGTGATTATAAATTATCTAACATGTCTTGAACGCTGTTCAATTGCAGAGACATTAAGGATAGGACTTCGTTCAGGCATAAAAAAAGATCTTCTGCTAGAATGTCTACTAAGAAGTGCTGCCTCTGGAAAACAACTTGAAAAAAGAGGTTCCAGAATGTTAGAACACAAATTTTCGGATCCAGTAAGTTCTTTAGCTACAATGATCAAAGACATGAAACTCGGACTTACACTTGCAAAAAAAACTAAGTCGACTACACCAGTCGGTAAGGCTTGTCTTCCTATTTATAAGCTAGGGGGAAAATCTGATTATGGAGAACTTGATAGTTCGGTCATCTACAAAGTTTTCGAGGACCTTGAGACCAAATAAAAAATTTAATACAACAAAAGCTTAACGAAGACCTGCAAGTTCTTGAAGTCGATGCCAGTTCTTTAGTCTTTCCTCGTTAGTAGTTAATAAGACTTCCGAAGGATTCCCATCTTTATCAAACTGTTTTGCAAAGCGACCTTCACTTCTTGCAAAATCTATAAATGTTACCTCTTCTTTAGTCTTAGGATTCACATACCAATCTTTGTTTGGTGAAGGATTACCTGTGAGATTCATTCTCTCTTTGATAGTATCTCCACGCCTTGGATCATATGTAAAAACAGGAAAAGCTCTACTGTCGGCTGCTAATTTCGCCTGAGCACCAGCCATATCATCTGCAACACCGTGTTCAGGTTGACAGGTTGTAAAAACATTTATAACGGCAGGTCCGGGGAACTCATTCGCTTCCATTATCGAACGATAAAAATGGTTTACGTGTGCACAAGTTGTCTGAGAAACGTATACATCCCCGTGCATTAAACATATTGTACTTAGTTCTTTTCTTGCTTCAGTTTTACCCTGAACAACTTTTCCATGCTGACTCATTTTGGCATCTTGTCCTCCATAACTACTCGTTGATGCCTGACCACCTGTATTAGAATAAACTTGTGTATCTAAAACTAAAACTTTAATATCTACACCACTTGCAAGCATTCTAGATAGAGACTGGAATCCTATATCCAACATGGCTCCATCTCCACCAATAACCCAAAGGCGCTTGTCTTCCATTCCTTCTTGATCCCATCTTGCTCTTACTCCCATTGCAACAGCAGGACCATTTTCGAAAAGACTATTAGTCCAAGGAACAATATAAGGATTATAAGGATATGTACTAGTATACACTGTGTTACAACCCGTACTTGCTACAATTCCCATTCCTTCTTTCCCATATGTAAAACCAGTCGCTGCAGTCATCATTCTAAGAGCTGTTGCCTCACCACAACCCATACAACTACCCGCACCTCCTACATAAAGCAACGAACGCTCTGTGAGCATCATATCTGCAAGGAATTTTTCATTAACATATTCATCGGGAGTTTCAGGTAGAGTTTTATAGAAATCCCATTCTTGCTGAAAATCTTCTAACATTTTTTGATCTTTTGAAACCATACCAAGTGATTCATGACTTCCACAGACCTCTACACATTCACCACATCCCTTACATTTAGTTGGGTCTACAAAAATTCCGAACATCGCTCCTTCTATTCCTTTTTTTTCGGCCTGTCCGTGAAATTTCTTTGTTTTTGAGAATCTAGCTTGAAGACGTTTCTTCTCTTCCGGATCACTTATATCATTTAGTTTTTTTTCAAGATCACTTTCGGAGATACCAATTCCAAGAATTGCAGTATCCGGACATTCTGTAACACAATCCATGCAACCAACACATTTGTCATTGTAAAATTCTGGAAGATCCGGTGCAATATAACTAAAGTCTCGAAGGGCACCCGTTCCTGCAGGAACTATACTTCTCGCTACTTGAATATCTGCATCCAGTCCTAGTTCCGCAGAACCATCGTTATAAGCACCTACCACACGACTATTAAAATCAGCAATATCCAGGAAAGTTTCTTCTTCCTCTGTATCTACTGAAACATTTTCACTTTCTGACATTATAAACCCCTATTTATTCGACCAATTCTAAATCTGCCATCTTATTAATCATTTCAGAGGGCAATTCATGAATTTCTGTAAACCCACGTCTTACACATTCCATATTATCACTGACTACCTGTTCACCCCTTCGACCAAAATATTTCCTAATCGATTTTTCAACACTAGAAAAAATATCTTCTTCAGTTAGATTCTTTTGTTCCATAAACGGAGTACATTTCAAAAAGATTCCAAGCAAAACTATTCCTTGCATTCTCTGCTCTAAAGAAGGATCACTTGCTATTTCCCTTGCAACTTTAACGGTATCCATAAAAAGGACTCTCGCATTTTTTTCCCTTAATATATTTCTGGAAGACGGAGGAATATTTTCCCATACTTTTTCAGGTTCCTCTTCATCAGTTTGAACAAAAACCATTCCATTGTCTGAAAGACCCTTTAGTGGATTACCAGACTTAAAAGCATTCACGTCATTGAGTGGAATGAATTCAACATCATTTAACTCACAATGTGTTCTAATTACATCATCTGCAATTGTAAGATAATATGTAGTAGGGAGACCTTTTTTCTCGGATCCATACTTTGGATAAGCCTGTACATTCATCCCAAAAGTATCACCAGCTATCGTCGCTATAACTTTGTTTGTAGTAACAGACCCGTATCCACCAACTGAATGTCCTCTCATTGAAAAAGCACCTTCAGGACGAAGATCTGGATCTTCTTCTACATCTAAAGCAGTAGCATGTTTAATTCCTAGAGAGAAATAGCGCTGTTGATCTTCCGTCTTTGAATCTATCATATTTTTTAGACATACAAGGAAATCTCCTGGCCTAACATCCCGACTTCCTAAGCCAGCAGAACACGAGAAGACTACAGGAATTCTATCAATTTCGGGATAATTTTTTACCCTGGTTAGTGAATCTGCAAAAGAGGATTTGATTTCAGCAGTGAGAGGATTAGATTGTGCACTCGGCACATCAAGCCTTTCTAGGACTGTAAATGCTTTTGTGTTCTTTAGGGCATCAACAATTTCATGACCTGGAAATGGCCTAAAAGATGTGACATTAACAAGACCAACCTTGTGACCCTGACTTCTCAAATAATCTACCGCTGCCATTGCTGTTTCCATATAACAGCCCATACCCACAAACGCATATTCAGCGTCTTCTATACAATAAGATTCTGTTAATCCGTATTTTCTACCTGTTGCCTCATAAAATTCTTGCATCGCATTATTTAGGAGTTCAGGAATTTGATCATAGAAATATCGTTGAGAAATTTTTCCTTTCATATAAGAATCCTGATTTTGCACAACACCTATCATTGTAGGATTATCAAAATCCATATTATTTCTTATTTTATCAATAGGAGGACCGATAAACTCTTTCATAAATTCAGGTTCGGGCAGAGAAACGTTTTCAATAGTATGAGTAGTAAGAAAACCATCTTGAATATTTAAGAAAGGAGTCTCAGAATCTTCTGCAATACGCCTTGAAATGAGTGCCAAATCTCCGGCTTCCTGGGCAGTCCTTGCAAAGAGCATACCCCATCCACAATCAGCTACACCCATAACATCATCATGTCCAGCATGGACATTTAAGCTTTGAGAAGTTAAGGCCCTTGCACCAATATGAAACACAGCTGGTAGCCTTTTTCCACTTATCGTGTAAAGTACTTCTTTCATCAAAATAAGTCCCTGTCCTGATGTAAAATTAGAAACTCTTCCGCCGGCTACAGCAAAACCCTCACATGTGCTTGCACTGGAGTGTTCGCTTTCGAGTGCTAAAAAGAAAAGTTTTTCTCCCCAAAGATTCTCCTTGCCGTTAGAAACCTCAGCCTGGTACCCCTGACCCATAGTTGTTGAACTAGTAATAGGATATGCACAAGCTCCTTGAGTTATATGCGTTTCAACCCAAGCTACTGCGGCAGCACCGTCTGCAGTAGTAGGAATCCCTGGATACTTAAAAACTCCAGATCCATTTTTGCTATTTCCGTTTCCATGAGCCATTCTAGGTTCACCTATTTCACATAATGGTTAGTAAGATTCAAAAGGATTTTTAATGAACTAATAACTTGATTATAAAGGAAAGTGCTAATAAGTTCAATAAAAATAGATACAAAAAAATACAAAATTTATAACGAATTAATAAACAATGGGTTATAAGATACAAAAATAAATTTAGTCAAATTTATTTTTCTCATTAAAAATGATTTGCTATCCCTTTGACAATACACTCCCTAAAAAGGTTATTATGTTAAATTAACTCATTCTCATAAGAGAGTACAATTAAATGGAACCCGTTAAAATCTATACAAGGCATGGATGATTTTCATGTGCAAGAATGAAAGAGTTTCTTTCTGAAAATGGCATTCCAATAGAAAATCGAGATTGTACAAATGACCCTATTGCTCAAAAAGAATTAGAGGATCTTGGAATCAAAGCATTGCCTGTAGCTGTGAGAGGATCAAAAATTGTAATTGGTTTTGATGAAAAAAAACTAATTAAGACTTTCGAAATAGATAAAAAATTACGAGAAACTTTAAATATTCGTTCCATAATGAACTTCACCTCAAAAGTGTTTTTGGCGACAAAACGTGCGATAAATCAAATACCAAAAGAAAAACTTGACTGGATTTCACCTGACCGTCCAAGATCTCTCAGGCAATTAACATGGCATATATTTGAGAGATTCGAGCTTTGTATGGAAGCATATACTTCTGAAAACTACTCCGAAGATATGGTTAGAAGATATGAAAAGGAAGCAAATAATTATAAAACTAACGAAGACATTTGTTTATATGGTGAAAAAGTTGAAGATAAATTGAAAAAATTTATCAATGAAAATGAGCAAAATATAGATAAAGAAATAGATAGCTATATGGGGAGAATAACTGTTCAAAAACTTTTAGAAATGGCCTTAGCGCATGGTGTTCAGCATCTAAGACATACATATCATTACTTCGAAATGTTAAATTTGGTTCCAGATTCACCTTTGAAACCAGATGATTACAAGGAAATTCCAGTACCAAAGGAGTTATTCTAAAAAAATTGCAAATTCAAACACCTAAATAATTTGGAGTAAAATCTTTTGAAAAAAAATGCATTAAGAGCAAACCGAAAACGAATGAAGGAAGAATTTGAACACCAGTCAGAAATCGGACAGTTAGGGAAAACAGGTTTGTCAAGAGTCGCATTTACAGCACCTTTTATTAAAGTAAGAAAATATACACAAACCCTTATGAAGAATGCAGGAATGAAAACTAGAATTGACGCATTTGGGAATTTGTACGGAAGAAAAGAAGGAAAACAAAAAAATCTAACTACTGTTATGCTTGGTTCGCATCTTGACAGCCAAAATCCAGGAGGAAGATTTGACGGGCCAGCTGGTGTACTTACAGCTCTGGAGGCTGTTCGAATTCTAGATGAAAATAAAATTGACCATGATCATCCTATTGAGTTAGTAGCTTTTGCAGGCGAAGAATCCTCATGCGGTATGACCGTTTTTGGAAGCAGTGCAGCAACTGGAGTAATAGGCATAAAGGAAATGAAAAATACTCTACATCCTCCAACTGGAAAAAGTCTTTATGAAATTGTGAATAAGACAGGAGGCAATACTTCAAAAATTAGAACCTCTATTTTACAAAAAAAATCTATAAAATCTTTTCTAGAACTTCATATAGAACAAGGACCTGTTCTAGAAAAAAATAAAGTTTCTATTGGAGTAGTGGATCTCGTTGTAGGTTACATAAGAGGGCAAATTATATTTAAAGGAGTTTCTGCTCATTCAGGAGGGCAACCAATGCCTTACCGAAGAGATTCTTCTATGGCCGCAGCAGAGTTTATGCTTGAAATGGAGTCCATGGTAAAAAATGCTCCTGAGAGTCAGAGACTGACTATTACATTTGGTGAAATTAACACAAGGCCGGGATGGATATCAATTGTTCCTGGAGAAACAGAAATTTCATTCGATCTTAGAGGAAAAAATGATGCAATTCTTAAAAGAATTCTAGAAAGAATGAGAAAAAAACTACTCGAAATAAAGCAGAAAAGAAACGTTACTGGTATTATGAAACACGTATTGAAACTTCCAGTCTGTCCAACTGCAAAAAAAATTCAGTCTATTCTGACAAGAGCTTCTAAAAAAGCTGGATTCACATCTCTCAAACTCTCAAGCGGTGGAGTACATGATGCATGCAGGATGGCAAAATTATGCCCTATGGGGATGATTTTTATCCCTTCAGTTAAAGGATTGTCACATACACCGGAAGAATTCACTCACTTTGGTGATATGGTTAAAGGAGCGGAAGTGACAGCATTTGCCCTATTAGAACTATCGAAAAAAAGTGTGAAAATTTAAATCTTACCTGCAATAATGGAAATTACATCTTCTAAAGATAAAGTTCAAAAATCATGTGCAAATTTAATTAAAACATTCTTCTTTACCCCTTCTATTTTGAGATATGAATCAAATTCTGATTAACATCCCATCTGTCTCACTTTTTCGATATAATCTGAGTTCAACCTATATGACCAATTTTTTTAAACATTTTTACTTCCTAGATTTACTGAAGTTTTGATTTTCATCCACGAAAAAAACCATAAAAATAAAATACACCCACCCGTGCATTGCGCAAGAAGCATAGCAAACCATACTCCTTCCTCGCGCAATCCGGTTGAGTTAGAAAGATAAAATGCAGCAGGAAGCATAAGAATCCAGCTTATAATAATTTGAGTCAGCATTGGAGGTTTCGAATTTCCTGCTCCCTGAAATGCTCCAGCCATAACTCTTCTTATTGATTCCATAATCAGTCCAAAGGAAAAAACACGAAGCGCAAAAGAAGCAACCGAAGTCGAACTGCCAACTAGACCAAAAAAAATAGAGATATCTCTAGAAAATAAAAATTGAGCTATCGAAAGAAAACCCATTATCCCAACAAGAATTGTTAAAGTATATTGTACTGTTCTTACCGCGCGATTTGGCTTAGATGCTCCAAGATTTTGCCCCACCAGAGTTCTCGTAGATCCCTGAAGACCAAAACAAGGCAAACGGGCAATCATCGTAACTCTGTTACCCACTCCCCAAGCAGCCAGAGCGTCTGCTCCGAAAGGAGTTAGTATTCTAAGAAGCAAAAGATATGAACCTCTTTCTAAAAGATTTTGTACTGTTGCAGGCCAGGCAATTGAAAGGATCGAAGAGATTATTCCGAGATTTGGACGAAAAAATCTAAGTTTCAAAAAAACTTGAGACCATCCTTTAAGTAAATAGAAAAGCATAATTAGGAATCCGATCAATCTTCCGAGACCTAATCCAAAAAAACTCCCTGCAATACCTATTCCTTCAAAAGAACCAAAACCAAACATGAACAGTGGCATTGCTATTACAGAAACAATCGTTCCTGCTATCATAGAAACAACTAAAATACCTGGCTCACCAGTACCTCTAAAAACACTGCCAAAAACAAACATAGCTTCTATCGCAATCAAAGAAATAAAACCTGATTTCATATAATCGAGTGCAAAACCGGTCACCTCTGTATCAAGATTCATAATTGAAATAATAAAAGGGGTTAGGAAAAAACCGAACAATGAAAGAGTCACAGAGTATGCGAATAACAAGATTATCATCTGAGCAGAAACAACAGAGGCTTTTTCAAAATCTTTTGAACCAACTGCATGAGCAACAAGGGATTGTCCTGCAATTCGAATACCCATACCGAAAGATCTTAGAAAAAGAATAAATAAATACCCTAAAGAATATGCTGCAAGAGCTTTTGGCCCAAGTATCCCAATCCAGAAAATCTCAAATACACCATCAAAACTTCTTACTAATCTCTCGAAAAACATCGGAACTACGAGACGTTTAATACCTTTTCCGATAGGACCAATTGTATAATCGTATTTTTTCGAAATAGTTGGTGAAGAATTTTTCAGATTGAGACCTCTTCTGATTTAGAATTTTAAACTAGATTTAAACATTTCCGGATGTAAGATTCTCATGTTAATCTATAAGTCTTATCAAAAAAAGACACTGAGGATTTTTATATGGAAAGTTCCCTTTTTAAAAAATGTGCGAAACATATCAAGAAGAAAATATTGAGAGATACCCTAATAGATTTAGTAGATATCCCTAGTCCAACTTCGGGGGAAAAAGCTTTAGCTCAGTACCTTGTTAACAGAATGAAAAGTTCCGGAGCAAGGACTACTTTACAAGAAGTAAGTCTGGATAGACCTAATGCAATAGGCACTATTTCGGGAAATGGAACCGGCTCTAATCTTATGTTCACTGGCCATATGGATACTTCATATGATGGGAACGAAGAATACCTAGTTGGAGAAGGCTTTAAACCCAAAGGAGTCTATAAGAATGGCTGGATTTGGGGATTAGGTGCAAACAATATGAAAGGGGGGTTAGCATCCGCTTTAGTTGCATTTGAAGCAATACAAAAAGAAAAGATACTCTTAAAGGGGGACCTTATTTTTGCGGGAGTTGTTGGAGAAATAGAAAAAGCAGCCATTGAAGAATTTCGCGGTGAGGAGATGGCAGGCTATGGTACTGGCTCTAGACATCTTGTTCTTCACGGTGTAACTGCAGATTATGCAATATTAGCAGAACCAACAGGTCTTCGCATTTCAAATGCAAATTTAGGTGTTATTTGGGCAAAAATTTCCACATTTGGGACAGTTAGTCATAGTGCGATGGCTCATAGGCCAGGAATTAAGAATGCAATCAGATCTATTCACAAAGTTCAAGCCGCAATAGAGAAATGGATTCCGAAATTTGTCAAATCTAGAGAATTTATGGGGGAAAAACCTAGTGTAAATATCTCTTCCATCCGCGGAGGATGGCCATGGAGATTATCGAGAAATCCTGTAGAAGCAAGTCTTTATCTTGATATACGTATTCTTCCTGGACAAAAAATAGAAGATATTCGCCGTGAAATTAGAAAGGTACTTAGTAAACTTTCAAAAAAAACGGGAGAAGATGAAGCATCATTAGACTTCTACGTTACTGATCCCGCTACATATGTAGCGCCAGAAGAAGAAATTGTCCAAAATTTAAACAGTTCGCATAATGAAATCACAAAATCTTTTCCAGATTTTATTGCTAGAAGACCCGGAGCAGATGCTACTCACTTTAATCATTATGGGATACCCTGTATATGCTATGGTCCTGGTTTTAGAGTACATCCAGAAGTGGAAAAAAAAGGACAGTATATGCACGATGCAGGAGAACATATTCATGAAGATGACCTTGAAATTGCGAGTAGAGTTTTTCTAAATCTTGCACTCAAAATTTGTACATAAAAGTAATGAAAGGAAATATACAATGGAAGATTCCAAGGAAAATTTAGAAGATAAACTTACTCCTGAACAATATAGAGTAACACAGCAATGTGGAACAGAACCGCCTTTCTCCGGAAAATATTGGGATTCACATGATGACGGAACCTATGTTTGTATTTGTTGTGGCATAGAACTTTTTCATTCGAAAACCAAATTTGATTCCGGAACTGGTTGGCCTAGTTTTTGGGAGTCTATCGAATCAAAAAATGTAAAAGAAATTGAAGATAATTCACATGGAATGACAAGAATAGAAACTAGATGTGCTTCTTGTAATGCACACCTGGGACATGTTTTTCCGGATGGACCTAAACCTACAGGTCTTCGTTATTGTATTAATTCTGCCTCTCTTGATTTTAGACAGAAATAAAAAAACTCACTGAGTTTCAATCGTACCATTCCATAGAAGGTTGCTCTGGTGGATTCTCATACCTTTTAATTTCAATTTCTATATTATCAGGATCATAAAAATAGGTTGCATACCCAATACCAAAAGCACCTAAGTTTCTTTCCTCTCCCCTATGTACTTTGATATCATTATCTTTTAATCTTTCAATCAACCGAAAATATTCATTTTCCTCAAGTGAAAAAGCTACGTGATCAACTCCACTTTTAGAAGAAAGGTTTTCAGATATAAAATTTTCAGAAAAAAATAAAACTAAAACATCTTCGCCTACTCTAAATACAATTTGCTCGATCTCACCATTGGAAATTTTTCTTCTACCAACTGGAGAAAAACCCATAATATCTCGATAAAAAACAATAGACCGATTTAAATCGGTAACTCTCAAAGCTACATGTTCAATCATTTTTTTCATATAAACCTCAAAAAAACATTACAAAATTAAATATTTTTAAAAAATATAAATCTAAACTAATTGTCTAACTCCACTAGCAAATTCAGGTATAGATAATGTCTCTGAATCATGGCCGGGGAAAATCAGTTTTGGGCTATCTGCCAAATCTTTTACCTTGTCTAGTGCGGCTAAAGCTTCGTCTACGTGTACATGAATCCCAGGAGGAATCATAGATTCAAAACTACGAAAAACATAGGCAGAATCTACCGCTAGTACCGCCCACCCTTTTAAAGTTCTCACTCTTATAATTTGCAAACCAGGCGAATGTCCACCAACATGATGTACTGAAATGCCATCAAAAATATCTAAGTCTCCATTTACAATTTCAATTTGCTTATTTTCCTCTAACGATTCTAAATCTTTCAAATCTGCTAAAAAATGGTTTAAAAAATGGTAATCAGAAAAATTGCCTCTCCAAAAATCAATCTCTTTTTTTTGGATATGAAAAGTAGCAGATGCATAAATACGATTCGCCGAAAAGTGGTCCCAGTGTAGATGAGAAATAATCACATTCTTTATATCGCTTGGTCTGATATTAAAATTTTTTAGAAGTTCTACTGGCTTTTTATAATCATTATAATCTAAATATCTGTTCTTATAATGACCTTCCATAAAACCAGTGTCTACCAAAACAGGAGATGATTTACCATTGTTTGGAACTAACAACCAAAAAAAGTAAGGCAATTTTGCTTTTCTACCTATATCTGAAAGATATAATAGAAATGAAGCGTCACATTCACGCCAACCCTGACAGAGCGAAAAAATACGATATGTGATTTCACTAGACAAAAATAATTCTCCCAACTAGAAACTTAAAAGAAAAAATAAATGTGTTTTTTTTAAATACAGCTTGATGCAAAATCATATTTTATGTCAATATAAATTGTTTCCCGCCTTATAGTTTTCCGCTCATCCACGGGCATTAAATTGAAAACGTTTATCTTAATTTTCTTTCCTTTCTTTGTTGCTATTCTTATTCCTTTTCTCGGGAAACCAAATAAGAATGCTACTTTTTGGTACGCAATTACAGTTCCTTTAGTAAGCTTATTGAATCTCTTTTATATTTACCAAGACTGGCTAATCGCAGGATACAAAATTCTTAAATATGAGATCCCTTGGGTACCAGAAGCAGATATAAATATAAGTTTCATGGTAGATGGACTAAGTATTTTTTGGGCTTTTCTAATTATTGTCATGTCTTTCCTAGTAATCCTATACTCAAATTGGTATCTGTCAAAGCAAGAAGACCAGTCTCGATATTATTCACTTCTTATTGCGTTTATGGGTTCAATGATAGGAGTAGTTTTCTCAAATCATTTAATCTCTTTATTCGTTTTCTGGGAACTTACAAGTATAACTTCATTTTTTCTTATTGGTTTCTGGTTTAAAAAATCTGAATCTAATTATGGTGCTACAAAAGCAATTCTAATTACTGGAAGCGGTGGAATTTTGATGTTAGGTGGTTTCTTGCTACTCGGAAATTCAACCGGAGAATGGGAAATATCAAACCTCATTTCAAATAGAAATTCTTTACAGGTCGGTTCTTTTGCTACTTTATTAATCATACTAGGTGCCGTAACCAAAAGTGCTCAGTGGCCTTTTCATATTTGGTTACCTAATGCGATGGAAGCACCTACTCCAATCAGTGCTTTTTTACATTCTGCGACAATGGTCAAAGCGGGTATTTTTTTGCTTTCTAGATTTTATCCTATTTTGTCTGGTGAATTTCTTTGGGATTACTTAGTGCCATCTTTAGGAATAATGACTATGATTTCGGGAGGTTTATTATCTCTCCGCTCTTACGATCTTAAAGGCATTTTGGCTTATGGTACGATAAGTCAATTAGGAATGTTAACTACTTTTATTGGATTAGGTGGAATAGAGAGCATTACAGGAAGTACTTTGCATCTCTATAATCATGCAGCAGCAAAAGCAGGAATGTTTATGGTTATAGGTATCATTGACCATGAATGTGGAACAAGGGATGTGAGGAAATTGAGTAATCTTAAAGCAACAATGCCAATTTGTCATATTCTTCTTCTTGTATGCGCACTCAGTTTAATGGGGACACCTCCAACCGGCGGATTTATATCTAAAGAGATGCTTTACACAGTAAGCTTGAAATTTGGCACCGACAATTTTTCTTCTCTTGGACTCCCTGTACTAATTTTAGTTGGAGGAATAATCACGGTTCTTTATCACCTGCGACTTGTAGGCGAAGTTTTCTGGAAAAAGAAAGATGTAAAACCTCCGAAAAAGCCACATGACCCAAGTTTTGGTTTTCTAATCGCTCCTACTATTTTAACTTTATTTGTTCTTATTTTTGGCATTTATCCAAATTTATTTGAAAACAAAACATTCCATCTAGCTATAATGTCAACATTGGGAAAAGGAATCACAAACCAAATACATCTCAAACTATGGCATGGATTTAATTTAGAATTACTTATGTCTACCACCGCGCTTAGTCTCGGAATTCTTTGTTATCTCAGATTCGACAAAATCAATTTATTACTAAATCAATTAAGTAAAAAAATTCATATTTTTGGTCCTGATCGAATCTATAATGCTTTCATTAATCATGTAGAAAAAGGAACATGGAAATATCTTCTTTTAATACAAAGCGGTAATTTGAGGAAATATCTTCAATGGATGTGGATTGTTCCTATTCTTACTATTTTATATGTTTGTCTCAATTTAGATTGGAAAAAAATTATAATTTCTTCTCATACTATCGAGATGAATTTTTCCCTAGCCTTATGTTTACTTATATCTATTAGTGCCGTTGGAACTGCATTAATCAGCAAAAGAATACCTGCAATTTTAACCTTAGGAATAACCGGATATGCTATCGCGGGACTTTTTCTGATCCTAAAAGCTCCTGATCTTGCACTTACTATGATTATGATTGAAACCGCTTCAGTAGCACTTTTCCTCCTTGTCTTTTATCACATGCCAGACTCTTCTCCGGAAAAAAACACGACTTCGAAAAAAATTAGAGATTGGGGAATCTCGATTTCTATTGGCTTAACCGTATGTGTTGGCATGTTCTTAAGTATGACTTCTAAAGAATTCAGTACCATCTCTACTTATTTTTTAGAAACCAGCAAACCTTTAGCAGGTTTTAAAAATGTAGTAAACGCAATCATAGTAGACTATCGGGGATACGACACATTAGGTGAAATAACGGTTCTAGTTATTGCAGGAATTGCAATCTCTGCAATCATTCAAATCATGAGGAAATTTAATTGCGATCACTAATTCTTCAAACAACAGCACCTATAGTACTTCATCTGACGATGATTTTTTCACTCTATATTCTTCTTTACGGTCATGATCAACCTGGTGGTGGATTTATCGCTGGAATAATGACCTCAATAGGTATTGTGCTGCAATGGGTCGCATTTGGGACTAAAGAAGCATTAAAAAGATTTAACTGGAAATGGGATAATGTATTTATGGTAGGTCTACTTATATCATCACTGACAGGTCTCTATGGTTACTTCTCCAATGGCTTTCTAAAAAGTTCAATCTACAAGATAGACTTATTATTGATAGGTGAAATAAAGATTTTTACTGCTTTTATTTTTGATGTCGGTGTCTATTTAGTGGTAGTTGGTGTTTTGATGTTTATTTTTACAAATTTTTGCTCCGAAAAATCATAAAAGAAGAAGGAAAATGTTTCTAATACTTCCCCTAACTATAGGTATTCTGGTCACAGTTAGTGTGTACTTAATTATACAGAGAAGATTAATTAAATTAGTACTAGGTTTTGCGATGTTATCACATGCGACTAATTTAATGATCATGGCATCTGGTTGGGTCCAAGATGGAAAACCACCAATTATCCCTGTAGAAAAAATTTCAGTACAGCCCCAGATGTACGTTGATCCACTCCCTCAAGCAATGGTTTTAACCGCAATAGTTATTAGTCTCGCGGTTATTGCTTTTTTATTGACCGTTGCACTAAATATGCAGAGAAATTTTAAAACAGACAACATAGATAAATACAGAAGGCTTAAGGGATGAATAATTTACTTCCCATTTTCGTTGTATTACCGCTAATCACAGGCATTGTAACCTATTTGTTTGTCGGCAAATTGAAAATACAGGAGAAAATCAGCTTTGCGTCATTATTCATAAATTTTACGCTATCAGCTATCTTATTTTTTGACATAATAAAAGGAAACATCTATACCCATCAAATGGGTCTGTGGCCATTTCCTTATGGCATTATCCTCATAGCTGACAAACTCTCATCTACTATGCTTTGTATCTCGTCTTCAATTATTGGTATCTGCGTTTTATATTCTAAAAGTTATTTTACTAAAGAAAACAATTTGAAAATTTTTCAACCACTTATCCATTTTCTTCTTATGGGTATTCAGGGATGTTTTCTTACTGGAGACCTGTTTAATCTATTCGTTTTCTTTGAAGTATTACTTATTTCAACATACGCTTTATTAGCCTGTTACCACTCCCTTGAACAATTAGAAATGTCTTTCAAGTTCACGTGTATCAATTTAGTAGCATCTGCTTTTTTCTTGGCAGGAATTTCTTTTATATATGCACAAGTTGGGACAGTAAATATGGCTGACTTATCAATAAAACTATCGACACTAGATTATAATCCAATGATTATAATTACTGCTTTAATTTTTGTACTAGTCTTTAGTGTTAAAGGAGCTATCTTCCCAATGCATCTTTGGCTCCCATCTGCTCATTCTACTGCACATACACCAGTTAGTGCTATTCTTGCAGGAGTCCTAGTAAAGGTAGGTATTTATGCCATTATTCGATGTCAAACTTTAATCTTCATAAAACAATTTTTTTACTTCCAACATGTTCTTTTGTTTTTTGCGATTCTCACTATCTTTATCGGTGCCTTCGGGACTCTTCCCCAAAAAAACTTAAAACGTATTCTTGCATACAGTACGATCAATCAGCTTGGATTTATCAGTCTAGGTATTGCATTTCTCTCGCCTCCTGCATTAACAGCAACTATTTTTTTCATAGTTGTGCACTCTTACCTTAAAAGCTCAGTTTTACTAGCAGCGGGTATTAACTATAAAATCACAGGAACAGAGGACTTAGATGAAATGGGCGGATTAATGAAGAAGACTCCCTTTCTTAGTATTTTAATGCTTGTTAGTTTTCTGTCTTTAGCAGGCATTCCACCCTTAAACGGTTTTTTTGCAAAAATACTTATTTTTCAAGCAGGCTTTTCTTCTGGATTTACTTTAATAACTTCCTTAGCTTTAATTTTAGGTATTATTTCTCTTTTTTATAATTTTAAAACTTATCAAAGAATGGCATGGGGAGAAGGAAAAAATAACCTTAAAAAAGCCCCTCCGACAATGTATGTATGCGTTACTATTCTTACTTTGTTCGCGGTGGTTTTTGGGTTCGGTGCAACTTGGCTTTACGATTGGGCTAGTATGGTTTCCGAACAAATTTCAAATCCGCAACTTTATATTAATGCCATGAAGTCACTTACTTAGGAGAGAAACTTTGCCTATAGCAACTTTAACAATATCGATAGCCGCTATTTGGATTTTAATGCGGGGCACAGGAAACTTGAGTGACTTTTTTACAGGTATTATTATTGCAATTCTTATCATACTTTTTTTGTGGAAGAGTTATGAACACAAGAAAAAATTGATAAGGAGAAATGAGAAAAAAGAAAAAAACATCTTACGTTTGGTTTACACATTAAGATTCGTTTTAAGTTTTTTGTGGGAATTAATAATAGCCAATTTACAAGTTATGCTAATTGTCATAAGACCGAATCTATCTATACAACCTGGAATTTTTGCATTCAAAACTCGTTGCAAATCACCTCTAGGGATAACTTCACTAGCTAACTCTATCACTTTAACTCCTGGGACACTTAGCATAGATGTTTCAGACGAATCTGAAATAATTTATGTACACACTCTTGATTCAAAAGATCTAAAAGAAATGAAAATTAGAATCCAAAAAAGACTTGAAGACCCTATTCTAGGAGCATTCGAATGATCGAAGTAACGATTCAGATTTCAATCATTATGTTAGTGATATCTGTCTTTATAGCTCTATATCGATTTTTCAAAGGTCCAACAACCGCAGATAAAGTTATTGCGGCTGATACTATAGTGACAAACGGAAAAGGAATTATTGCTCTTTACGCAATTTACTCTGGAAATAAAATATTTGTGATTGTTGTTCTCACCCTTACGATTTTAAGCTTTGTTGGAACAACTCTATATGCTAAATTTCACGACCGGGGGAAAATAATTGATTGAAATTCTGACAGTAACAGTTATGTTTATCGGTGCATTTTTTATGTTAGTTGCAAGCGTAGGTTTGATTCGTCTTCCAGACGTATATTCCAGAATGCATGCAGCAACAAAAGCAACTACCTTGGGTTTAGGAGGTATACTTCTTTCCACTATCTTATCTTTTCAAACATTAGAAGTTACTACTCAAGCCCTCTTAGCAATATTCTTCCTTTTCATAACCGCTCCTGTGGCAGCACACCTTATCTCACGTTCAGCATATCACAGAGGACCCGATTTATTTGACAAAACAACATTGGACGAATACAAAAATTACATAGAAAAAATAAGGGAATCAGAAGATAATCAAGACACATAAGCAAAAGAAATAACTACTTTAGGAATAAAATTCCATTTTAAATTAACTGTATTTTCAAAAACAGACTTGGAGAGATTATTGTAATGACAGAAGAATTCTTTTTAGAAAGAGATGGGATAAAACTACACGGAATAGATCATGGCGGCGATAAAAAACCTGTTCTTTTATTAGTTCATGGAGCAGCCGCTCATGCAAAATGGTGGGATTTCGTTGCACCCCATTATATGGACAATTTCAGACCGGTAGCAATGGATCTTCGAGGACATGGTGACAGTGACTGGGCAGAAGACTACTCCTATGATGATTTTGCAAAAGATTTGGAATTTTGGATAGATTGGGCCTACAAAGAAACAAACAAGAAACCTTTTCTCCTAGCTCATTCAATGGGCGGTGGAATTTCTTTGCGGCTAACCGCTTCAAAATCTCCAAATATTACTTCTATGATCGTTGTTGATTCACCATTCCACATTAACGAAAGAATTCTTAAAGAAATGAATGCTTTCGGGAGTAGGCCGAGCCGTCCTTGGGCCTCACTCGAATTATTCATAGAAAAATTCAGAATGATTCCTGCTTCTGGCAAAGCCAAGAAAGAACACTTAGAACATATTGCGAAACATAGTGTTCGTCAGTTGAAAGATGGCACTTGGCTATTAAAAGCAGATCGTTCTTTTCACTCCAAACGAGGCGGCTCGGACTTAGTAAAAGGTTGGCTAAACTTAAATGTACCTGGATTACTAGTTATTGGAGAACTCTCTGACAGAATCACATCAGAAGATATTGAATGGGCAAAACAAAACTTGAAAAATGTACAAATCAAAATAATAAAAGGTGCACACCATCATGTATATATTGATGACCCAGACGAATTTATTAAAGTAACAAAAGAATTTTTAAATTCGATGCTTTCTTCAAAAGAAAATGTTTTATCCTAAACATTTAAACAATTGCAACAGGTCGAACTGGAGAGCCTGTTCCACCTCTTAATTTTAGAGGCAAACAAACGAACAAAAATTCATATGTTCTTGTTTTCGATAATTCTTCAAGCATTAAAATCTCAATCAGATGTATCCCATGCTCTACTAGCATATGACAGTGCACAGGAATAGAAGGATTCGGCATAACCTCTACGCCAAAATTATCAGAACCTACCATCGCAATCCCTTGATCACTAAGCCATTTTGCTGCCTCAAGATTAATACCTGGGACTCCTCCTCTCTGAGTATAAAATTCTTTATTAGGCCAGATTTGCATATGTCCTGTTCTTATAAGAACGACATCGCCTGATTTTATCTCAATTCCCTGAGAAGCACATGCTTTGAAAAGATCACCTCTTCCAATCGCTCTTCCTGGTTCCAATATTTCTTTGTCAAAATGTCTTGCCACATCAATTAAAACTCCCCTCCTACAAATAGGGGCAACTGTTTCTATTCCATATTGTGAAAAACCATTGATTTTGCTTTGTACTTTGGTTGCATCAACACCATTATAAAGATGCATGTCTTTAGAGATATGACATATTGCATCAATATGCGTACCTGTGTGTCCACTACAAAAGAAGACATCGACAGAAGCACAAGCACCGTCTTCAAACATTGCATCTCCATGTTCGCGAATTAGAGAACAAGAATACGGAGCATGTAGCGGAACGTGAGGCATTCCTGGAAACATTTCCACACCTAGATCAAAAATAGAACAACTTTTAGCTAAACTCTGAATATCTTCTAGGTGCACAATATTTCCTCCTTAAGAATAAGAGATAAATTTGCTATTTAAGTTTTTTATAACATACCCTAGAATGCTTGAAAATATATTTAGGAATCTAAATAAATGATATCGATAACTGTTTATTTCCACCCGATAATACAAATTACAACACTATTATTGGGTTTCTACGTACTAAAACTTGGACTTAAATTAAGAAAAAGCAGACTTGCAGAATCAACCGACTCAAGATCTGTTCTTCTTAAAAGACATATCCGCTTAGCGAAAATTTTTATTATACTATTCACTATTGGATACCTTCTTGGTTTAATAGAGATGAAATTCGTTTTAAAAAAACCTATATACAATTCTCTACACAGTTTTCTGGCAACTATTACTTTATCTTTTTTATATTTAACAGCATTCTTAGGTAGATCAATTCGAAAAAGACAAAATGAGAAATTCAGGGAAATTCACAGGTTTTGTGCATTTATTGGAATTTTTTTTGCATTGATAACAGGATTTGCTGGCATAGGTTTATTACCATAAAAGAAATTTTATTGAACCATTCCTCTAGCAGATATTTGCCATACAACTTCTAAAAGACCTTTTTCCATACCTCCCCTAATACCATAAAAATAATTAAAGAGATTTATTGTAGTATCACAATGACTTGGCTGAAAAAGTAAAGAATCCCCTAACTTTGGAAGTGGATTTAAAGAATCAACTGCAATTATTCCATGTTCATCGCTAGCTGAAATATAGATAGCCTCTTTAAAGTCATAACAAGAAGCAAAACCACTATCAGAAGAAAGACTTTTATGTCCTGCATCAACAACAAATTTTTTATCTTCAGGAAAACTAATGATTGTCGATAGCACGAATAAACTGGCTTGAAAATCTTCGTAAATTTTTCCCTGTCTACCTCCAATACTCCCGTAATGTGAATCCATAAATAAATAACTACCTGCTTGAACTTCATTTAAAACTTTAGAATCTAAGTCCCAATTCCAAGTTCCCGTTCCTCCTCCAGTTCTAACATCCATATTTAATCCATTTTTTTTAAATTCATAAACACTCTCTTCCATCAAAGTGATTGAATTTCTATATTCCTTCTCTCTTTCATAAAATCCTTCAATATGTTGAGCTTTTCCGTTATAAGCTTGGAAGCCACACAAATTTATTGAAGGTAATTCATCAATTTTTTTTGCCAGAGAAACTGCTTCATCAACTGTTCTAACCCCACAACGACCTTGCCCAACATCAATATCAACAAGCACTCCAATATCGGTTTCATTTTTTTGCATTACATTAGAAAGTAATTCTGCTCCTTGAATGTGATCAACAACTATCATTAGATCGCAGTTATTTGATAAGGAAGAAACTCGTTCCAGTTTTACAGGGGATACAATTTCACTACTTAAAAGAATGTTCTCTATACCACCCTGTTGCATAACTTCTGCTTCACTTACTTTTTGACAACAAATTCCTATTGCTCCCATTTCTATTTGCTTTTTAGCAATCAGCGGACTTTTATGTGTTTTCGAGTGAGGACGAAAATTCATCGAACTATTTTGAAAATTTAAAGACATTTTATTTAGATTTTCTTCCATGACGTCTAGATCAATCAACAAAACTGGTGTCTGCAAATCACGAACAGGAGTCCCTAATAGATCACTCAAAAAAAATACCTCTGAAATTTATAAAGTTTAAAATGGGCCTTTAATTTTATATACTTGCTCAAAAAAACACCATAGAGCATTATTATACGAAATATATTTTTAAAAGAGGAATACAAATGAGAACTGAAGCAGATGAATTACTAGAGGGTTCAATTGATCTTCACGCTCATATTTTCCCACAAGTTTTTTTAGAAGAACCGGGTAGAGTTAGAGATCATGAATGGGCAGAACTTGCATTAAAAGCTGGCATGAGAGGGTTTGTTATGAAAAGCCATCTATGGCCTACTATGGCACAAGCAAATTTGATTAACCAAGTTTACAAAGATTTTAATGCGATCGGCTCCATAGTTCTAAATTCAAATGTAGGTGGAATCTCACCATTTGCAGCAGAGAGTGCAACAAGACTTGGAGCTAAAATTATCTGGATGCCAACTTATACTTCAAAAAATGACATTAAAAAAGGTGCTTATAGCAAACAAATTCAGGCCGCATATAAACAATCTCCTCCAAAAAATAATTTAAACATTTTCGATAAAGACGGAGAAATAACAGAAGACGTTAATGGTGTTCTAGAAATTGCAAGAGATGCAAATGTCGCTATAGCTACAGGACATTTATCTGCTGATGAAGGAGTCGCATTAGCAAAACGAGCGAATAAAATTGGATTAAGAAAATTTATTTTCACACATCCAATTCTTTCGATTATCGGGGCAACTGATGAACAACTATTAGAAGTTTCAAACTTAGGTTATTTCATTGAATTTACCTGGATATCTGCATTCCCTATGTGGCAAGGTCTTGACCCAAAATTAATCGCAAAAACCGCGAAAAAAATTGGTCCTCATAGATGTCTCATGACAACAGATGCTCAGTTAGACTGGAATCCACCACCACCTGAAATGTTACGTATGTTTATCGCATCTATGCTTAGAATAGGCTTAAAGAGTAAAGAAATACGTTTAATGGTACAAGAAAATCCTTCTAGGCTAGTAGATCTTTATTAATAAAATAAATAAATGTAAAAAACAAAAAAATAAATTATGCCCTTGATTTCATATTCAACGCTCTGTTAGCATCAACCACATTAGTTTTTGGTTTTTTTAAGCTTACCGCCATTGATTTTCAAGGAGATGATACATGACTTTTGTTATCGGCGAAAAATGCCTTGGGGAACGCTATGCAACCTGTGTAGATGTATGCCCTGTAGATTGCATTCATCCTGGAGATTATCAAGATCAAGCTTTCATGATTATAGACCCGGAAGAATGTATCGATTGTGGTGTATGTCTTCCAGAGTGTCCAATTGATGCCATTTTAGAGACAGAAGATGATGATCCAGAATGGACACAAATAAATGCTGATCTTGCTCCTGACTTTAGTAGTAATGACCCTGTAGAGCCCAGAGCAGCTAATGACCCACCGAAAAGAACAGACAATAAATTGAGATAAGTATCTGAATTATAAAAAAACCGTGATTCCATTTGAATCACGGTTTTTTTTATATATTTACTAGGATTACATCTTAACCTGGAACTATATTAAGCCAATTTGAGGAAATCACTTTGAAAAAAAACAATTATAAACATAAAGTTGCCGTAGTTGGAGCTAGATTTGGTGCATTAACTATAGAAAATGATATTTTAAGTCCAATAGGCTGCAAAATAAACGAAGGAATAGGAAAAACTGAATCCGAACTTATCAAATTATGTGATGGTGCTGACGCTATCATAGTAGGTTCTATATGTGATCTGACAGAAAAAGTTATAAAATCTTTAAAAAAATGTAGAATCATTTCTAGAGCCGGTGTAGGAACTGACAATATTGATAAAATAACAGCAAAGAAGATGGGAATCATTGTCACTTATGTTCCCGATTATTGTGTAGACGAAGTGTCAGATCATGCAATGTCTTTTATTTTATATTATGCAAGAAAACTTCAAATAGCTAAGGATGAAGTTTTATCTGGAAACTGGGGTATTTCAAATATTAGACCAATATATCCTTTGAAAGAATCTATCTTAGGTATTCTCGGTATTGGAAGAATTGGAGCTGCTCTTGCAAAAAAAGCCTCTGCTTTTGGAATGAACTTGATTGCTTTCGATCCATTTACAGATGATTCAGTTTTCAAAAAATTAAAGGCGCAAAAAGTGACTTTACAACAATTACTAAAGAAAGCAGATTACTTATCCCTTCATGCTCCCTATACAAAAAAGACGAAAGAGATTATCCAAAAAAAAACACTTTCTTTGATGAAAAAAGATGCAGTCATAATAAATGTTGCAAGAGGTGAGTTAATTAATGAAACTGATTTGTATAATTCTCTTAAAAAACGGAATATTCGTGCCGCTTCGCTTGATGTACTTACAGAAGAACCGCCTAAGAAAACGAATAAACTACTTACACTAGATAATTGTATTATTACTCCACATAGTGCATGGTACAGTACAAATGCACAAAACGAACTTCGTCAAAAGGCTGCTGAAGAAGTGAGAAGAGTACTTTTAAGAAGAAAACCAAAAAATCAAATTAACTAAAAGAATTTCTTTTTTAAGTTTATTTTTCTATAGGAAATCCAACTATACTGCCCCATTCAGTCCATGAACCATCATAAACCTGCACATTTGTATATCCTAAAATAAACACCATCGCAAACCATACTAATGTAGCTCTATGACTGAGTCTACAATAAATAACTATCTCTTTATCATTATCAGAAGAACCACAAATCGGTTCTACGACGCTACGTAATTCTTGATTCTCTTTGAAAGTACCATCCTCATTTATCAATTGACCATAAAAAAGATGAGTTGCTCCAGGTATTCTCCCGGTTCTCTCAGCACCATGATCAAACCCAGGAGGTGGCATGACACGCTCACCATTATATTCTTCGAAAGATCTGACATCTAACAACAAACGATCCGAAGATGCTAAATTCTCCAAAACATTTTCTCTGCCAACAGAAAACGAACTCAACTCATCAAAAGAAGAGTTCATTTTCTCCTCATATTGCGATTGGATATCCGTAAGTGGTCTACCTTCAGCTTTCCATTTTTTTAGTCCACCATCAAGAATACAAACTTTCTGATGACCACACATTCTGAGAACCCAATACGCATAGGTTCCAAATTGTACAGGATCCCCATATAGGACGACTGTGGTCTCTGAATCAATTCCAAAAGTGCCTAAACGTATAGCCAAATCTTCTGGTGAAGGAAAAGACCTATCAGTTTCATGCCAAAGAACTGATTTCCAATACCACCAAACGGAACCTTGGATATGTTCCTTTTCAAACTCTGAATCGTCATTTCCAAATGAAACCTGAACTACTTTAAGGTTTTGATCAGTCAAGTTTTCATTCAACCACTCAGTGGAAACTATTTCTGAAAAAATTGAACTCTCCATTTTTGTCCTTTTCTTATCTAGTCCTTCCAGTAGTAGTATCAAGTGGATGTACATCCGTAACTAATCTTTCATCATATGGGTAAGGAGTATATACATCAGGTTCTCCTTCTGTAACAACCAAATTATTTTCTAATCTAAATCCACCAATACCAGGTTTTCCGGCATATGGCTCTAAATTATAAGTCATTCCTACTTCAAGTGGCATAGGATCCTCATACGCAGCGGGACTAAAGTAAGGAAGTTCCCAAGGATTTGTACCTGAACCATGTCCAAGACTGTCTAGAACATAAGGTTCTGCTGCCTGATATACATCTAAAGTGGTATTTCCAAGTTTTGATGCAGCACATGAATCCCAAACTGCATTGTAACATTTCATATGTAAATCTATTTGTTCCTCTGTTGGCATTATATCTCCACACACCCATGTTCTTGTAAAATCTCCCCAATAACCATTGAAACATCCTCCCACATCCATTATCACCATATCTCCTTTCCTGATAATACGGTCGGAAGTAAGTCTTCTATAAGGAGCTGTATAAGGGCCTGAACAAATAATATTTGCACATTGAGTCCATTCACTACCCAAAGCTGTCATTCTGTGCCACATAACTGCGAGAACTTCGCATTCGCGCACCCCAGGTCTTAAATAATCGATACCGTCTTCAAAAGCCGCTTCTGTTATAAAAGTAGCTGCTTTAAGACAAGATATCTCGTCTACGGTTTTAGTTATCTTAGCTTTCATCAAGACTTCGTAACCATCTATAAATTTTGATTTTGGAAAAGCTTCACGGAGTCTCTCTTCAATGGCAGGTGACCATAAATCAACACCAATTGTTTTTCCATCGAGATTATCTCCAATTAATCCCTTTACTCTCTCTGCCCATTCTTTAACAGCTGAAATATCTCGAAGATTTGCACGAGGCTGGATTTGTTCTTCATCAAGCCATTGCATTCTTAAGTGCGCATGGTCATTATCCATACTAAATAGATATGGATCACCGCCTTTTGCAAGTACACATGCAGCCATTCCTAAAGATGCAGTAGGATGTAAATGAGACCGAAATCCTGTTAAATATCTACAATCTTCTGTTCGAAAAACAAACAAAACGTCTGCTTCTGAAGAGGCAAGTGCGTCTTTTGCTTTTTGTAAACGCTCCTTACGCAAACGATCGTAATCAATCCGCTGTTCCCAATCTACTCCCATCAATCCCCAATCACCCATCACGACTCTCCTGTTTGTATTAACAAAATTTAATAAAATTCTGACAAATTTTTTTATACATCGATATTAGACATAGAACCTATTTTTTTCAATTAATGAACACAAAATTAAATAATTGGTATTGATATTATAACTAATCAGATATTCAAAACCTTACCATGAAAGAAAAATTGATTCTTCGATAAAATTCAATTTTATTTATGCTAATTTGACTATTTTTAGATTAAAATCAAGAGGAGGAGCTGATCGAACTAGACTACTTGTCGATATAAAATCGACTCCAGTTAAAGCAACTTCTAAAAAATTCAAATTTCCAATTCCTGACGCTTCAAGAATATAAGGTTTTTTTGTCATAGACGCATAACCTACCCGACGAATTCGTTGAACAGCATCTTTAAGATTATCCAAATCCATATTATCGAGAAGAAGCATATGCACACGCCCATCTTCCAAAACTTGATCTAGTTGTTCGAAAGTTTGAACTTCTATCTGAATATCAGTCATATAACGAAAATCAAACTTCTGATCTATAGCCGCCTCAATAGAACCAGCAGCGACTATATCATTATCCTTTATTATGTCACCGTCAAAAAAACCCAAACGATGATTCATTCCGCCACCTATTCTGACCGCATACTTTTCAAAATAACGTAAGCCAGGCCTATTCTTCCTCGTATCAAGAATTCCCTTAAATGTTTCAGGAAAATCAAGTGCCGAACAAAGTACTTTTTTTGTATACGTAGAAATTTCTGACATATGAGATAGTAAATTTAAAACTGTACGTTCTGCTTTTAAAATTGTCTGGCTACAAGCAAAAATTTGAGCAATCAAATCACCATTATTCACTGTGTCCCCTTCTTGCTTTAACCATTTAACAACTGGTTTCTCAGACACACCAAAACCTAACAATTCTTGGGTGATATCAAAAATGTTTTGAATAAAAATTGAACCAGAAATTACAGCTTCGGATTTAGATCGAAGTTCGGCCTCACAGAAAGGCTCTTTGCTTACATCAAAATGCAATTGGGCCTGTCCAAAGTCTTCTAAAAGCCAATCACGAATCTTTGAACGAATATCTATTTTTTCACCCTGTTTTTGATCAATTAGACGATCTCTAACATACGTTCTATAGGAATTCTGGCACGTTTTGCTAATTCTGCATCTACATTTATTTCGTACTTCAAATCTCGAAGACATTCATACAAATTTTTAAGGGTATTCTGTTTCATATAAGAGCAGAGGGCTTCCTTACTTGCAGGAATTAATGTCTTGTCAGGAACCGCTTTAGACATAGGATGTAAATTGCCAACTTCGGTAGCAACAATTACTTCATCTTGCGGTACCTCAGAAACAAGCTTGATCATACCCTGAGTAGAACGAAACTGAAGAAGGTCTTCAGGTACAACACCCTCATTTACTTGTCGCATACACGCACTTGTACAGCCACATTCGGGATGAACAACAGTAATTGCTTCTGGATGTGCCTTTTGCTGTTCCATAACATGATGAGGACGTATACGTTCATGAACATGGCAAGCACCCATCATCAAATGCAAACGATCAAGAGAATGTCCTTCACTTTCTAGAAGTTTTGCTGCATAGAATCCCAAAAAAACATCAGGTAAAAATAAAATTGGCTGCTCAGAATTTGTATTCTTAAGAACATGCAAGGTTACTTTACCGGCATTAGCAGAAGCACAACAAAAATCACTTTCGGCTTTTACTTCTAAATAAGTATTTACATAGCTAATAACTACACCATTTGTGTGCTGTTCCTTCCATTTTTTTATTTTAGATACATCTGCATGTGCAGCAAGAGAACAAAGCGCACCCAAATCAGGAGCTAGTACTGTTTGATGAGACTTCTTTAAAGCAGCTAACATTTGATTCATAAATAATACTGTAGCTTCTATTAGATAATCAGCATCCGAATCTGCCCCTTGTTGGGCCAAAAATAAAGAATCTCCTACTACATCAGATAATTCCTGAATATCCGAAGGAACATAATTATGCGAAAGAATCAGGGCATTTCTTTCTTCTTTCAGCCTCTTTATTTCATTCCTGTAAAACTCTTTTTCATCTTCCGGTATATTTTCAGAAAAAGCTTCTTCTGGAATAGGTGGAACATCTATAGTTGGGCCGAGATCAACTTGATCCATTATTTCAATAGCTTCCTTAGCAGGAAGTATATCTCCGGCTTCCACATCTAAAACCATCTAAATCTCCAACTAAACTAAATTTGAAAATAAAAAAAT